>ENA-UOWO01000012-UOWO01000012.1-activated-sludge-metagenome-genome-assembly--contig:-NODE-12-length-262105-cov-8.840187_pt1 | contig 262105 bp, 222 predicted proteins | sample MGYA00238148_ERZ761564 | MGnify/ENA primary metagenome ERZ761564 (study PRJEB28885, sample SAMN05720194) | activated sludge metagenome | isolation source: Anaerobic digester | place: USA... | reverse complement strand
AACAATGAATGCTTTCTCAACAGGTGTGGCTGCTGCTAAAGTATTGCTACCATACTGGTAAGCAGTAATAGTTGCATTACCAATACCTTTAACTGTGGCCTTGTTAAGAACAACGCTAATAACATCAGGATTATTTGATGTATAAACAATTGGAGCATCAGCAGAACTTGTTGCCTCAAGAGTAAACACGTTATCTCCGTAAGTTTTCGCTAACGATGCTGGAGTCCAACTAATAGTTTGCGATTTACGGATTGAAACGTTATAGAGGCTAGTAGTTCTGCCATTCTCGGCAATTACTGTAAAAACAACAGGGTTGCTAAAGTTAATGGCCGATGTGCCAGAAATTACTTCCTCTCCATTTACATAAGCTTTTGCACCGGCCGATAGTGTAAATGTTGGCACTAATGCAGTAACAACAGCTGATGCGTTAACATCAAATACCATATTCATTGTAACTGGCGAAGCATTGAGCGATAACGAAGAAATGCTGAACGTGTTCATTGTCGCTACATTGTTTAACTCCTCCTTAACGCTGAATTGAATAGAGTTTGTGATGTTTTTACCAAATATACTTGTTGCTAAGTCGTACTGAACAGGTACTGCTACCGAGTTGGTAAAGTTATTTGGAGTAGAACCGCTAACCTGATTTGTTGCTCCAACCTTTACAGTGGCATTGGGGTAGTTAGCCGCAAAGTTTGCAACAAGGTTTGTTAGGTCTGTTCCGGTTGCTACCTCTGTTTTGTAGTAGTTGTTGGAAACCTTTTCCCATCCAATTACTTGCGATGCAAAACCGTACGATGCAAATTCAACTGTAGGAACAGTCCAAATGCTGCCTTCGGAGTTGCTTAAATCTGCATTAAGTATTGATGCCTGAATAGTACCAGAGTATGCTTTGCTGTTGTAGTAACCTTCATCGAACCTAAACTCTGCCACTAAACCAGTTTCGCCAGTTTGGTGTGCATACATACCGGTTTGGATATTCACTTGAGTTCTCACAACATTCCAAACTCTGGCTTCGTCAATCATTCCATTGAATTGGCGGTCGAGAGTGGCGCTATTACCAATGTATAAATTGCTGGTAGCATTATTTGCCACTGCAGCAACCGTTCCTGAGGTTGACTCTGTAAGTGTTTGCTCAACACCATTTATGTAGGCTTTAAGTTGGTTCGATGTTGAATTGTATGTTACAGATATGTGTTGCCACTTGTTTAGTTCTATGGTATTTTCCTGTGTAAAGAAGGCCTTAAAGCCGCCTATACCACTAATTATCATACTACCTGCTGGATATATACTGTTTCCTGCAGTAATAAAAATTATAGCATTTTTGCCACGGAATATATTTCCAAAGCCAATAGAACCGTATCCTCCATAACTTGCTGGGTTAATCCACGCTTCGTAGGTAAATGTTTGAATATCTATTCCGTTTAATGTACCTGCATTTACCACATCATCAACTCCGTCGAAGTTAAGCGCGAAGAATCCGTCTGTAGCAGGTGCTTCGTTAAAGATGGTTGTGGTTAACTTGTTGTTTTCTGGAGTTTGGTCATCGGCAAGTAGAGTGTAAATTTCAACGGCATATGAGCCTGCTGCCGATAGATTGGCTTTACCTGCAAATGTGTACTCGTAAGTGCCGAAGGCATTAATGGTTTCGGTTACAGTTTCCTTAACCTCTGTGCCATCATTAACTTTGAACGCAATGTCAAAATTGCTAACCGCTACCGATGCGTTGTTTTTAATTGTAGCCTTAACTGTTTCGGTGGTTGTGTAATTTGAACCACTTACAAGGTTTGTAGCAGTTACTGCAACATCCTTGGAAATTGGGAAGTTGTTGAATAGTTCAACTTTATAGTCTTCAATTTCCCCATTGTTGCTAGTTTCGGAACGACAAGGGTCAACAGCGCCTGTGTTAGTTGATGCTCTTAAACGCATATAGTACTGGCCTGCAGTTGCCGAGGTGGGGATTGTTACTGGTATGTTATACACGTTTGTTCCCGAAGTTGTACTCACGCTAAAAGGTCCTTCGCCTGCATCAGTCAAATCGCCATCGTTATTCCAGTCAATAAAAATTCCCAGTTTACCATTGGTTTGATGAGAGTTAATGGTAACGCTGAAAGTTTCGTTACTTAAATCCTTGTAAAGTGGGAATACAATATTTCTGAAATACTGTGGGTAAGCCCCAGGTGATGCAGTGGTTGAGGTAGCATTAGCTATTCCGTTTTTCTCCAATTTACTGATAAAGAATGGACTTGTTGTAGAGTAGTTGGAGTATGGGAAGCAGTAAATATCGTTCTTTACTGTTTTCGATGCGGTGTTGTCGTCCATATACTCATCAACATCAATAACCCTTGCTGTAATGGTGAAATCCTTACCAACTTCACTTACGGTAGCCTTTTGGGTAAAGTTGTACGATGCTGTTGCCCCGGCAGCAATAGATGCAATTTGCTCGCTAACCCAAGTGCCGCTGTTTATTCTGTACTGAACCTGAACGTTGCTTGCTGAAGTTGAGCCTTGGTTTTTTACATTTATGCTGATTGTTGAGGGAACACTGTAATTGCCGTTATAGTTCGATATGCTTGTTAGGGCAAACGTATTACCCGAGCCCGAGTTTGTGGCGCTAACCTCGCTAATTTCGGCAAGCCATCCAGTTCTATTGCCTTCGGAGTCAGACTTGAACTCAACGTAAAGTTCTCCTGAAGTGACAGTCGATACAAACTCCTTAGGAAGTGAGTAGGAGTTGCCTGTAAGAGTAACTATAACTGGCGAAGTGGAGGAGTTTCCGTCGCGAATGGTTAGCTTGTCGTAAATGTTCTCAACATCGAACTCAAGGAGCTTTACTTTCACTTTTTTCCCTGTAGTTGTTGGTTTAATAACAACTGCTCCGCTAACGCTATTACCATAGTTCAAAACTTTTCCGCCATCATCGGTAAATAGTTTTGTTGTGGCAGTTGCTGTAAATGTATTGCCCGTTGTTGTTTTTGGCATAACAAAGTAATCGCCAAAACGGGTTGTTTGTGCGGTGCGAGAGTTGTTGCTTGCCGTTTCATCGCCTGTGTATAATACAGTGGCTTCAACATTGAAAATTACATCAACCTCCGAAAGGTTTGCCTTGTTTGCAAAAGTGTATGTTACCGTTTTAAATGGAGCAATTGGCCCAGCAATAACCTCTTGCACTGGAGTGCCACCATTAATGTTGTAGCTTACAGGTATATTGGCCAGTTGGTTACCGCTATAGTTGCGCACATCAATAGTAATATTCTCGCCAACACCTAGTGTAGCCGATGCAGTTGGTACAGTAAGTTTGGTTATGCTAACATCGTTCTTAGGTTGCCATATCTGGAAATGACCAAACATTAGGGAATCTTTTGCATTGCGAAGCACTGCCTGGAACTCTAACGAGAATTTGCTTCCAGCCTTACTGCTTAAATCCCAGTACATAATATTTTGTCCACTTCCAATCGACGAGATTTCGACATCTCCGTTTGTGTTGGCAACAGGTGTTCCATCGGCTAACACTCGGAAACGAGCATTATCCGCAGCAGTGTTTGCCATTACAGCGGCAAGTCTAAGCCAAAGTTGACCATTGATGTTTGTGGCATTTATGTCGCATATTTTTGCCGATGCAACATCATTGGGGTTATTGGCAAACAAATCGCCAGTTGCGTTCCATGTGGTGGTGGTAGTTTCGTTACCCAGCATTTTAATAATATGCGCACCGCTGTACTCAAACAGAGTTTGAACATACGAGGTGTTGACGCCAATACTCGACGAAACTTGAACGTAATTGCTAGGGAACTCAATTAGTTTTTCCTCAAAGGGCAAACCAATGGTTTGTAGGTCAACTCCAACCGAAGGATTTGCAATTACGGCATACGCTCTTTCGCTTACTGCGCCATCGGCCGATACCGCTGCTACTGAGTAGATATTTCTATCGGTGTTTAGTGCAGGTAAATCGTAGGTTGTGTTAGTAGTTTCGCCAATTTCAGTGTAGGTTCCCTCGTTAACATTGGCTTTAAGCACTTTATATTTAGTGGCATCTGTAACAGCATTCCAACTCAATTTCCAGCCACTTGCTCCACATGTAGCGAGTACTAGTTGTAAATTGCTTGCAACATTCATAATAGAGAATGGAGCGTCGTTAACGTCCATTGTACCATCCTGAATAACCCTAATTAGACCTTGGTTAGTAATGGTGTTAGGAACGGTAATAATATAATCTTTTTGATTATTTGGAATGTTGGCTGCAATGGTTTGGAATGTTGTACCGTTATCTGTGGAAATCTGAAGTGTATAGGTTCCTGTGTATCCAATTGAAGACCAGCGAATAACTGGTTTGTCGCCAGGGTTAAAGCTCTCCCCTCCGTTAGGGTAGGTAAGCATAAGGGTTGGCATGTAGTAGTCGTAAACAACAGAGTACTGTTGAGGGCCACTTGGAACTTCGTATCCTTTTACTCGTATCGTGTAACTACCTGCAGCAGGGTTTGTAAGGGTAATTTGCTCTTGGTTATTGAGCCTATCAATTCCTTTTGTTGCATTTGCCGAAGGGTTGTTTGGGTTTAGAATCCATGGGAGGTGTGTTGTTCCACCATTCTCGAGGGTTAAATCCAAATCGTTAATCAGAGCTTTTGAAGCACTTGTACCTTGAATATCATTCCAAACAAGCATTACTTTTACTTCTTTTGCACCGGCAGGTATGTTTATGGTATATGTTTGCTCCTCGCCATTCTCAATAGAGCCAACAAAAAATCTGTTTTTCTCAATGATTTCCACTGCACGTACGCCGTCCATTGCTCCGTAGCCAAATTGGTAGTCGGGGCCTGGATTTCCTTTATCCTCAGCAGAGTTTAGGAGTGCTCCTTTGATTAACGATGAAACAGGATTCGCTCCAAATATTTGCTTGTAACGCTCGTAAAGTAGTGTTGCTGTACCCGACACATTTGGACAGGCCATTGATGTTCCGCTCCATATATCATCGGCGTATTTGTTGTCGTAAACAGTAGAGTAAACATAATCTCCGAATGCTGTGATATGGGGCAGAATTCTGCCATCGTTCATTGGGCCCCAACTGCTAAAGTCCGTCATTCCTGTTAATTGGTCTAGTGCACCTACAAGAATTGAGTTTTTTGCGCGTTTTGTCGATGTAAAATATCTGTTACCCGATGTAGTACACTTTCCTTGGTCGTTACCTGCTGAAAAAACGTGTAGTAGCGAAGGGAATAGGTTCTGCAGTTGGTCAAGTTGCAAATCTCCAGCACCATAGTTAGGTGGTGTTACGCACGATGTTGTATTGTTCATGCTTACACCGTAAGAGTTCGATGTAATAACAACACCATAATCGCGAGCCGAGATAAGCATCTCCTGCTGTGCAGATAAACCGTTTTGTTGTGTGTTGAAGTTCCAAGCGTAAAGCGTTGCCTCAGGAGCCATGCCTTTTGCTTTTGGGTCAAGTAAACCTGAACCAGTTAGTGTGCCAGACGTATGCTGACCATGTTCACTTATGTACTCAAATTCTTTTGTGATTAATCTGTTGCCAAGGTCAGGGTGTGCTTCAATGCTACCATCCCAAATACCAACATTAACTCCTTTTCCTGTTAATCCTCTGCCGCCAAGGGCTGTTTGTCCTAGGATATTAGAGCGAGACATGCTGCGACCTCTAACGTTTTCAAGTTCTGCTTCTGGAGCAATGTACTCAATCCATTTAACCCAAGGCTGTTTTGCAAGTTCTTGAGCCTTGTAAATAGGAATTTCAATTGTTATTGTATTAAACTCTGCAGCAAAGTTTATTGTTCTATATCCTTTTAATGCTAAGTAACTTTTTATTTCGTTAACATCACTGTTCTCAAAGTATATTAACTCAATTTTTGCAATATCATTGCCTACTTTTGCGTAATCAGGAATCTCTCCATTGTAGACTTTGTTTTCAATTTTCCATTCTGGTTCAATTTGAAGGATACTTTTTATGTTTGTTGATTTCAAAATACTACCAACACTGCTTTTGCTATCCTTTTTAATTGTTGCAAAGTAAGTTCTGTCCTGAATGTAGGACTTTAACTCTATACCCTTTGTTTTTAAGGCCTCTTTTTCCTTTTTTGTAGGGATAGAGCTTAGTTGAACTACAACATAGTAATTGTCTCTGTAAACAATACTATCGGGAAGGTTCTGTTTCCCGTAGATAAATTCGTTAACGTTTTCTTTGAGTGTTATCTTTCCAGAGCCTAACAGTATTTCCTTTTGTGCAAAGGTTGCAACTGCTAAGAACAGGAATACCCAAAGCAGGTAAATCTTCTTCATAGCTTGGTTTTTAGGTTTAACATTTTGATTTTTAGAGCCTACAAAGAAGGTCATAAACTACCTGACTACGGGTGTTTTGAGTTCGTAAAAAACACTACATTAATACTACAATGGATAGTTAATGTGTTGTTAGTTATATGTGTAAGTGAATTTATGGTCACTACATCAAGGCGAAGATTAAGAAAGTGCTATTTTAATGTTTCTTCGATAGAAAAACGAAGTTTATATTTGTTTTAGGAATGCAGTAATGTTTGTGTTAGTGTTATCGAGCCCTAATTTTTTGCGGAGACGAGTTCTTGCAACTTCAATAGTTTTAATATTTTGCTGGGTAATTACAGATATTTCTTTGGTGCGCAGATTCATATTTAGAAATATGCAGAGTTTTAAGTCGTTTGGGGTTAAATCAGGAAATCGCTCCGATAATCTCTTTAAGTAATCGGGGTTGGTTTCATTAAATGTAGCCTCAAACTCACTCCAAAGTTGCTCGTTGTTCGATGTGTTAATCTGGTTTATAATGTTCTGAACTTTGCTGGATGCCTCTTTACTCCCTTTTAAGCTTGAACTTAGCTCATTTTTAAGTCCAACTAGTTCCGATGTAATATTCTCAATAATTTCTTGGTGTTGATATATCTTCATCAACTTGCTGGAGAGTTCCTTGTTTTGAAGTTCCAATTTTTGCTCAATAATCTCCTTTTCGCTCTGTATAAGGGCTTTTTCCTGCTCAAAGATAATCCTATCCTTATTCCTGATAGTTTCAATGTTATCCTTAATTACCTTGTACTTCTTGTAGATATTCCGTAGGAATAATATGCTTATAATAAGTGTGAAGGCTGTAAAGTAGATGATAATTTTCCTGTTTCGGAGGGCAAGTTCCCTGATTTCGGCATCCTTCATGAGTTGTTGATTCTCAACCTCCTTCTGGTTAAGGTAGAAAGAGGATTCACGCTCAACAACCTCACGAACCCTTTCATTACCAATCAGGGAGTCCTCAAACTCCCTAATCATTTTGTAGCTGATTAAAGCTTTTTCGAATTCCTTTTTTTCTTCATATACATCTGCAAGAAAATATCCTGCGCCTATATATATTCTTAAAAAACCTTCATTTCTGGTTTTTCGCATTATCTCCTTTAGCAGTTTTTCGATATCAACTTTGGGGTTTTGTAAGTAGTTGATATAAGCAATATTGAATTCCGATGTTAAAATTCCCTGTCGACTTTGAATAGACTCCGATGTTTCAAGTGCTTTTTTGTAGTAATGGATAGAACTATCATATTGATTGGTTTCTTGGAATATTCTGCCCATTCTATCGTAAAGCATAATGTCTGTTCTGGCCATGCTGTAATATTGGGTAATATCTAAGGCCTTGTGTATCGATTGTTTGGCACTATCGTATTCTTTGTTTATGATTTGTATATACGATAATGTTGCAAGGATGTCGGCAATTCCAACGCTATCGTTTAGTTCCACAGATTGAGTGTATGCACTTTTGAAAAATTTATTTGCATTCGAGAAGTCTTTTTGAAGGTAGTATATTCTACCTAGTATATTTTCATACCATAGCAACCCTTTCTTAAAGCCAGCTTCTGCTGATAATTTGCGCATTTCGTTGAGGTAATAAACGCTACTGTCGAGCTTGTACTCGTAGTGGCAGTTTATTGATGCGGCTCTTTCCAGGAGTTTAATCTTCCCAATTTTGTAAGTTGTGCTCGAGTACTTATTCAGCCCCTCCAATGTCAGTGCATAGGCTGTTTGGTGTTCATTAAAATTGATGTATTTTTCAATGGAATCTAATTGCTTTTCAATTCCAATAGAATCGGATTTGTATTCGGGTATATTCCGATTTTGAGACAGTAAATCATCCGATGTGGAAAGTAACAACGTTATCAAAATACATAAAATTCTCTTTCCCATGTCGATAATAAATATGTAATGTTTGAAACTATGCAAATATAATTAACTCACCAAAGTATTCAACATCATTATAAAATAAAAGAGATACGGTAATTACCGTATCTCTTTCACAATTTTCTTGAGTTTACCTCTGTATTAGAACTTATACTCGTTATTCTCAATCATCTTATCAGCAATTCTACGACGAGCATCTTTGGTGTTGATACCCTTAACGTGAGTTAAGGTTTTGATAGCCTTATTTAGGCTCTCAGCCTCATCACCCTCAATGCTTGAGTAGATTGCATCTTTTGCATTCTTACGGATAATATTTGCTGCGTCGTAAACGAATACATCCAAAATATCCCTGTGGATTGGGTTAACACCCTTTAATCCTTCAAGTTTCTGAATTCTCAACGCCAACGATTCAGCAATGTAAAGTTCCATAATCATATTCGATAGGTTGTTTACAACTTCCTGCTCGTTCATAAATTTCTTACCTAGAGCCTTGTTGGTGCTGTAAACGGCAAGCATAACTGCTTTCTTGAAGTTCTTCACATAGCGAAGTTTCTCCTCGTAGTAGCTTTCGCCTGCCTTTGCGCTATCGGTGATTGAACCCATATTGTTGTAAAGTTCTTCTGCTGGGCCAAATAGGTCGTATTCACCTTTTAACGCACGCTTTGTAGCACTTTCTACAACAAGTAGACGGTTAATTTCATTGGTTCCTTCAAAAATACGGTTGATACGTGAATCGCGGTAGCCTTTGTCAATGTTCATTTCGGCAGAGTAACCCATACCTCCGTGAACTTGAACACCTTCGTCAACTACGTAATCCAACATCTCTGAGCCCCAAACTTTTAGAACTGCATCCTCTACAGCGTAGTGGCTGATTGCATCAATTGCTGCACGGCCGTAGTCGCAACCTTCTGCCTTATACTGGTCAAGTAGAATATCAACATCTTTACTTACACGGTAAATTGCCGATTCATGGGCAAAAGCCTTGATTGCCATTTGGCCAAGCTTGTGCTTAATTGCGCCAAAGTTTGATATCTGTGTGTTAAATTGCTTACGCTCATTTGAGTACCTAACAGCATCGGTAATGGTTTGCTTTGCAGCACCAATTACGTTAGCACCAAGTTTCATACGGCCCATGTGTAGAATGCTTAGGGCAATACGGAAACCTTCGCCACGACCACCAATCATATTCTCAACAGGTACTTTTACATCGTTGTAATAGATTTGAGTAGTTGATGAACCTTTGATACCCAATTTATGCTCATCAGGACCAATTACCACACCTGGCCAGTTGCTCTCAACAATGAAAGCACTTAAAATACGGTCGTTGTCAATTTTAGCGAAAACTACCTGTGTATCGCAAAAACCACCGTTGGTAATCCACATTTTTTGTCCGTTAAGGATATAGTGTTTACCATCCTCGCTAAGTTTAGCTTGGGTTTTACCTGAGTTCGCATCGCTACCAGCGCCTGGCTCAGTTAAACAGTAAGCACCAATTAACTCGCCAGTTGCAAGGCGTGTAACGTATTTTTGACGTTGCTCCTCGTTTCCGTAGTACATAATTGGCATTGTTCCAATACCGCAATGGCACATATAGGCAACCGAGAAAGAGTAGCCAGCACCAGTTGTTTCGGCAACTAGCATTTGAGTTTTGAAATCCTGACCAAAACCATTGTATTGTTCTGGGATTGCAATACCAAGCATACCAAGTTCGCCAGCTTTTTGTAGAATGCTTTTCATTAAAGCCCTATCGCCTTTTTCGGTCTTATCCAAGTTGGGGTAAACTTCAGCCTCTAGAAAATCTCTACAGGTTTGAGCAATCATTCTTTGCTCCTCATTGAATTCCTCTGGAATAAAGATACTATTCGCATCAACATCCTTTACTAGGAATTCTCCACTTTTAAGGTTTACTTTTTCCATTAGTTTGAAAGGTTATTTTGTTTTGTTATAATCCAAGTGACATTACGATTAGCTCAGCAATATCGTAATTCTTCATCTTCTCTTCCTGATTTTTGTACTTGATACCATCGGTCATCATTGTCATACAGAAGGGACAAGCAGTTGCAATGATATCAGGATTTGCCTTTAGTACATCGTCCATACGCTCAAGGAATACTTCCTTATCGCCTTTTTCGGCCTCCTTGAACATTTGAGCACCACCAGCACCGCAGCATAGAGCAAAGCTCTTGTTACGCTCCATCTCAACCACATCGCCCGATACCGATTTAATCACTCTACGTGGTTCATCGTACATATCGTTAGCGCGACCTAAGTAGCAAGGGTCGTGGTAGGTGATGCGTGAGTTCTTGAAAGTATCGGCATTTACCTTAAGTTTTCCGTCCTGAATGAATTTGTCGAGTAGTTCAACATAGCTGATTACCTCGTAGTTTCCACCCAAATCAGGATACTCATTCTTGAAAATATTGAAGCAGTGAGGGCAAATGGTGATGATTTTTGTAATCTCGTATGCCTTGAAAAGTTCAATATTTTGTAGCGCTTGCATTTGGTAAAGCATTTCGTTACCTGCACGACGAGCTGGGTCGCCAGTACAGGTTTCCTCCTTCCCAAGCACTGCGTAGCTAACATTTAGGTGGCTAAGTATTTTTGCAAAAGCACGTGTTACTTTTTTGTAACGGTCGTCGTAAGCACCTGCGCAACCAACCCAGAAAAGATACTCAGGTTTCTCGCCACGGGCGAATAAATCGGCCATTACAGGGACTTCTATTTTACGTGTTTCCATATCTCGTTGATAATTTTTATTGATAGTTGTTCTTGCTGTACTGGATTTATCCTTAACAGTTAAAACAGTCTATTTTACATTGATTTCCAAATCCTTTGTCCATAACAGCCTATCCTCAGGCGAGTACTGCCAAGGAGCGCCATTGTTCTCAATATTGTTGAACATTGCCTTAATCTCACCTGGTGCAGAACCTTCTTCCATTACAAGGTAGCGGCGCATATCAACAATAAGTGTTGGGTGATTTATATTGATAGGACATTCTTTTGCACAAGCGTTACAGGTTGTACATGCCCAAAGTTCCTCCTCAGTTACGTAGTCGCGAACAAGTGATTTATTATCGCTAAAATCTTTGTTTTTTAGAAGTTGAGGTCCTTTTTCCTTCATACGGGCACGTAAATCCATCATAATTTTACGTGGCGATAATTTTTTCCCAGTTGTATTTGCTGGACAAACCGATGTACAACGTCCGCACTCGGTGCAAGCCAGCGAGTCGAAGTAATTTTTCCATGTAGCATCCTCAGCATCCTTCACACCGAAGCGCTCAATAGGAGCATCGGTAGCAGGAGCAGCAAATGCTGCGTTGGGGTCCATCATTAGTTTAACCTCGCGGGTTACATTGTCCATATTGGTAAGTTTACCAAGTGGTTCCAGTCTGGAAAGGAATACGTTAGGAACCGACATAAACACGTGGAAGTGTTTAGAGTAGGGGAGCATATTGGCAAATACAAAAATCAAAAGGATGTGAGTCCACCAGTAAATTTCGTACTGTACAAGTACCGATTCTGCTGACATACCTGAGAATATTGCTGCAAGATAATTGCTAACGGGATAAGCACCGTGAAGCTCTCCTCCAATAGCCATTGTATGACCAACGTAGGCAGCGTTCATCCCTAGCAACGATAGCATAAGAACTAAAATAATTGTTAATGCTACGTTTGCATCGATGTGCGATATTTTTTTCATTTCAATTCCTTCGAAACGTTTTACGTGAAGGAATACCCTGCGGAATAGGAATACAACAATTGCAATGGCAATAAGGAATGCAAAAATATCGCCAGTTGCCATTAGGAAATCGTAGAACCAGCCTAGGAAACTAAGCGATTTCTCTATTCCGAATAAACCATCTATAACCATTTCGATACTTCCAAAAATGATTACGCAGAATCCCCAGAATACAACCGCGTGAAGGAAGCCTAGAACAGGACGACGGAAAATTTTAGTTTGACCAAAGGCCACTTCGGTCATAATCATAAAACGCTTACCTAGGTCTTTTACTGGAAATCCCTTTTTGGTAAGCGAGAAGAATTTGATAATTCTTGCTATAGTGTAGCCAAAAACAGCAAATGTTAATAGCAGTGCAATAGCAAAAACAATTTGTTTGGTCATAGTTAGTTTGTTTTGGTTTGTATAGATTTAATGTAAAATGTAAAATGCTGATATACGAATGTAAAAGTGAAAGAATTAACTTACTCCTTTTTATCCGATTTTGCAGTTTTGATTGATTTAGTAAATATTGCTATTAATTCGCCGCACTCAGTCAAATCACCCTTTAGTTGCTCCGGATTGTTTACAAGAGGTTTAAGAACAATAATCTTCAAGCAAATACTTGTCTCTCTTAACTCTTTAAGGCATATTCCCATCTTGTGGACAAAATCTTTGAGCGATTCTGCCGATTGAGCCTCACCATAATTAAAGGCAGGAGAAGTTCCACATCTAACAAGTTGTCCTGCGATATGGCTCCCTGCCTTTGTATTTGGTAGTAATTCGGAAACCTCTAACATTCTAATTGCAAATTTAATTAGGCGTTCCTCTAGGTCGTATTTCCTATTGTTATCCATTGTAAATTAATTTCACATTTAAAATTTAGAGTTTTACATTTTACATTTATAATGTGCTACTTTCCTTTTATTTCTTTTACTGCTGCAACAAGTTGAGGAAGCACCTTTTGAGCATCGCCAACAATACCGTACTGAGCAACCTCAAAAATAGGAGCGCTCTTGTCGTTATTGATTGCAACAATATATTTTGATGAGCTAACACCAGCAATGTGCTGTGTTGCACCCGAAATACCTACTGCAAAGTAAAGGTTTGGAGCAATAATTTTACCGGTTTGACCAGTATGCTCATCGTGAGGACGCCATCCTTCGTCAGAAACTGGACGAGAACAAGCGGTTGCTGCTCCTAATAAATCTGCCAATTCAATAATTGGAGACCAATTGTCAGCCGATTTCATACCACGACCACCCGATACAACGATTTCAGCATCGGTTAATAAAAGTTTTCCTGATTGTTTTTGAACCTCTTTAACTTGAGTTTTTGGAGCATCAACGCTAACATCCATCTTCTCGATAGTTGCATTTTTAGCAGTTTCGATAATATCGAAAGAGTTTTGTGCTAGGGTGATAACTTTTACGTCGGTTTTTAGAACAACATCAGCGTATGCACCACCAGAGAATGCTCTTTTGTAAACTGTAAATGGACTAGTGCTAACAGGTAATTTGCTTACACCTGCACCTAGCGCAGCTTTTAATTTAACCGATAGGCGAGGAGCGATAGATTTACCTGAGTTGTTGTTTGCAACAACAATAACTTTTGCCCCAATTTTCTCAGCAACAGTGGCAATAACGCTAGTGTATGCTTGGCTATCTAATGTTTTAAGGCTATCTTGATTTACGCTGATAACTTTTTGTGCACCGTAGTTTCCAAGTTGTTTTAGTTCTGCTTCGTCAACATTACCAATTGAAACAGCAACAGCACTGGTTCCCATCATTTCGGCTACCTTACTAGCGTAAGATACCAACTCGAATGATGATTTCTTGAATTTTCCGTCCCAGTTTTCGGTATATACTAGTACTGACATATTATTTCGGAATTAATAGGGTTCAACTTAAATTAATTTGGTTTCAGCCTGTAGTAGCTCAATTAGTTGCTTTGGATTTTCAGCATCAACAAACTTGCAGGCCGCTCTTGGAGCAGGCATTTCAAACTTTGCAGTTTCGGTTAAAGCATCAATAGCAACTGGCTCATAAAGTTTGATAACTTTTGTACGTGCCATCATAATACCGCGCATTGCTGCAATTCTTGGTTCTTTAGCGATACCTTTTTGTACAATTGCAACGAATGGTGCAGGAACAGTTACAATCTCTTTTCCACCATCAATTTCGCGAGTAATAACTGCGGTGCCATTTTCAATTCTCAAACTAGAAACAGCGGAAACCGAAGGCATAACTAAAAATTCAGCAAGCATACTACCAACAGCAGAGCTGTTGAAATCGCTCGACTCAATTCCGCACATAATAATATCGAACTGTTCTTTTTTTACAACCTCCGCTAGTTGAGCAGCAACATGGTAAGCATCGGTTGGGTCAGCGTTTACTCTGATAGCATCATCGGCACCAATAGCAAGAGCTTTTCTGATTGTAGGTTCAGATGCTGCTAAACCAACGTGAGCAACAGTAACTGATTTTACACCAGTGCTAGCGTCATCCTTCAATTCCAATGCTCTGGTAAGCGAAAGTTCATCCCAAGGATTGATAACCCACTGAATACCGTTTACATCCAACTTGGTGTTACCATCAACAAATTTCACCTTGGTGGTGGTATCCGGTACGTTGCTGATACAAACAAGAATTTTCATCCGTCAAAATATTAATTTAGTTAAACATATTTTTCTGTATCTATCTAAAAAATAAGCACTTAAATGCTATTTTGGAAAATAAAATAACTACAAAAATACACAAAGTTCTCAGCGAGCGAAATTTATTTTTCCTCACTAATTCTATGTGTTAATATATCAATAAGTTAAATGCTTTCCACCTAGCATTTTCTGGTTTAAAACGAGCGTACAAATCTAACCCAAATTGACTAATTACCATAAACACTCATCAAAAAACTTAACTGCAAGGTTAGAATAAAGTATAATTCTAGAGATATTTTTAAGAAATTTCAAAAAGCATTGACTTACCCCCTGGTTTCGCAATGCGAAACCTCCCCCCTCTCTTTTCAAAAGAGAGGGGGGAAGGCTGGCGCAGCCAGACAAGGGGGTGAGTCTATCAAAAAACATAAGGTTGTGTTAACTAAGCAACATTGAATTGATTTTTTGCATTTAGTTGTTCTGAGCATGGTGGTTTCAACTTTTCAGTATCATATTCGATAAATGTTAATTCAATTTGTATTTCTAAGAAAACACTCGAAACCCTATTCTTTATTAATAAAAAGATTATCAGCAATATATCCTTTAACAATCTTTTAATATTGTTTAATCAAGTTTAACTATAAGTTGGTCAAAACTTGCGAAACAAATTTGACTTTTGTACTGTTAAAGTTGTAAATTTAATAATAGAATAATTTGATTATCAATGAGTGAGTTATTCAATACATTACTAGTTGAGTTGGGCGAGAGAATTGCTCAAAACACTAAGGCTATTATCGATAATCAAAAGGAAATTGAGTACATATTTTCCGATTCTGGTTTATTAAAAGGTGCTGAGCGTGTTGCTGAACTTGTTGAGTCGAACAAACGATTACAGGTTGAGAACCGTGAGTATATAATGATTCAGCTTAGGTTACGTTCATTTTTAAGAAATATGAATCAGTCCACATTGCTTAAGATTGAGGAAAGTAGTGGGTTTTGGATTGATGAGGCCACTGAACGTTTTTTACTATCAACAGGTAATGATTTTTTGAAAAGCAGTAGCATAAATTCCAATGAGGCTGATAGCAATATTGAGGAATCTAAACACATTAATTATGGTATGGATTTTGACTTAAACGATTATAAGTTCAACAGCATTAGTATGCCAGCAAATTTAATAGAGCAGTATGCACAGGACGAAAAGTATGAATTATGCTCAATGCTTATAAGCGTATATAGTTCAAGAAATTAGGTTTTGGTTTAGGTTTACATAGGTTAGAGGGTTGGCATCCGGGACTTCACAAGTGGTTCCGGATGTCTTTTTTTACTTCGAATTAAAGCACTAACTTTATGCGAGTAATCAGATTTTCTATTTCGTGAGAAAAGTAATTTTTATAGGTGCAGGAAATGTTTCAACATCACTGGCTTCCGCTTTTAGTAATGCTGGTTGGAGTATTGTTCAGGTTTATTCCAGAACTATTGATAGTGCCGCCACTCTGGCTAAATTATACAACTCAAATGCTATTAGTAATTTGTCTGAAATTGAAAGGTTTGCAGACCTCTACATTATCGCTGTTCCCGATTCTTCCATTTCTGAGATTATCGATTCAATTCCTATCGTCAACGGCGTTGTGGTACATACCAGCGGAAGTACACCGCTATCAGTTTTGTCAACATTGAAATCAAAAGGTATTGGAGTTTTCTATCCTTTCCAAACCTTTTCGCGCAGTAGAATTGTCGATTTATGCAATGTTCCAATCTTTGTTGAAGCAGGCTCCGATGATGTTTTGAATTTTCTAACCGCTGTTGGCAAGGAACTAAGCCATAATGTAAGTTACTTGAATTCCGAAAAACGATTATTATTGCATTTGAGCGGAGTTTTTGCAAGCAATTTTACCAATCATATTTTGGCTTTGACATACCGTTTAGCCACTGAGAATGGTATCGATTTTAAGGTTTTGCAACCTTTGGTGGAGGAAACAGTTGTAAAAGCGTTTACAACAAATCCAAAGGATGTTCAAACAGGTCCAGCTATCCGTAACGATATTGTAACAATGGAGAAGCATTCAGCGGTTTTGGGCAATTTAGATGAGCAATTGCAAAGAATATACAATGAATTATCTTTGAGCATTCAAAAATTGGGTAAGCTATAAAGTTTTGTTTTTAGTTTTTTTTGTGCGTTAGGCTGGCAAAACTGCGAGCAAGCAGAGCGTGAATAATGCAAGACTTAAAATTACGCAAAAGGGGCTTGCCTAATTTTTGCAGTAATTTTTGGATTGCATTAGAGCGGGAGGAAGCATAGTTTTGCCTAGATTTTTTTCTTACTTTTTCATCATGGAAAAAGTAAGGTTGATAGTAAAAGTAATGGAATGATTATTAGGGTTATTAATATTTTTCTTGTCAATGAAAAAGAACTTTAAAGAACTACTCGCCGATGTAAAGGCCTTTGTTTTTGATGTCGACGGTGTTTTTACCGATGGCACTGTAATTCTCCATCCTTCAGGCGAACTTTTACGCACATCCAACACCCGCGACGGCTACGCCGTTCACGTTGCAGTTGAGCGTGGATTCCCTATTGCTATTATCTCTGGCGGAAAGTCCGAAGCTGTGAGGCAGCGTTTCAAAGGTTTAGGCGTTACCGATATATATTTAGGTGCAACCGATAAGGTTGACGCTTTGGAGGATTTTAGGTTCAAGTATGGAATTGAACTTTCGCAGATTTTATATATGGGCGACGATTTGCCCGATTATGAGGTGTTGCAAAAAGTTGGAATTCCAACCTGTCCTCTCGATGCAGCTCCCGAAATTAAACAGATTTCGGCCTACATCTCATCCTATGCAGGAGGCAAGGGTTGCGTGCGCGATGTAATTGAGCAGGTACTCCGATTAAACGGAAAGTGGGGACCATCGTCTAACGGTTTACAGTAGTTAACCCAAATTGGTTATGGAAATACTTCGATTAGTAAGGTACAAGAATTTGCTGATAGTTGCAGCAACCATGCTTCTTGTGCGGTATTTTATAATGGAGCCAATTCTACATAGTTTTGGCTTTGAGTTGCAGTTGGGACTATTGTCGTTTGCAATGTTGGTAATGGCTACCGTATGTATTACTGCTGCAGGGTATGTAATAAACGATTATTTCGATACTCGAACCGATTTAGTAAACCGTCCGCAAACTGTTGTGGTCGGTAAATCGGTTAGTCGCCGAATGGCTATTGCTATTCACATGGTTTTAAGCGCACTGGGAATTTTCTTAGGATTGCTTGTGGCCATAAAAATTGGTCGACCAATTTTTTCGTTACTTTTTGTTCTAGCAACTGGCGTACTTTGGTTTTACTCAACCACCTATAAGCGCCAGTTAATCATCGGAAATCTGGTTGTTGCAACTCTTACTGGACTTGTACCGCTTATTCCGTTGATATTTGAGTATCCTCTTTTCGATATTTACTGGGATGTTATCGCCCTTTACCATATCAACCTATATAAAATGGTGTACTGGGTTGGAGGTTATGCATTATTTGCATTTTTGCTAACGTTTGTCCGCGAAATTGTAAAGGATATTGAGGATTTTGAGGGCGATACCGTTTACGGTCGCAACACTATTCCTGTGCATTTCGGAATTAAGGCATCAAAAATTATAGCCTCATCGCTATTGATGATTACGCTTATTGTATTGATTTTCCTTTTTGCCAGCTATATGCGTTTTTTACCATCAGGAAAATTCGATTACTATACCTTTATATATTTCGTACTTTTTATTTTGGTTCCCATTTTCGTGCTTTTTGTGATGTTGCTTTTGGCGCAGAACAAAGACGATTATCATAAAGCAAGCCGAATGAATAAGTTCATAATGCTGTTCGGGTTGCTCTATACTTTTGTTTTTCGTTGGTTGATAATTTAAGTTGATGTTATTACACAATATAATAAAAGGTAAAAGTTTAATACTCGCATCCAACTCTCCTCGTAGGCAGCAATTGCTTAAGGGGCTTGATGTTGATTTTGAGATTTGGTCTACCAATCACGAGGATGAATCCTATCCCGATGATTTACCCGTTGAGCAGGTTTCCACTTACTTGGCCAAGCATAAAGCATCGTTCTTTACCGAACGTTTAAGTAACGACACAATCCTTATTACTTGCGATACCGTTGTGGTTTGCAATGGTAAAGTGTTGGGAAAACCTGTAGATTTAGCCGATGCAGTTGCAATATTAAAGCAACTTTCGGGAAATAAGCATACTGTAATAACTGGTGTTTGCTTGTCAACTGTGAACAAATCAACCTGTTTCAGTTCCTTTACCGATGTGTATTTTAGACATTTAACGGATGAGGAGATAGAGTACTATATTGAACGTTATAAACCTTACGACAAGGCTGGGGCCTATGGAATTCAGGAGTGGATTGGGTATGTTGCCATTGAGCGAATTGAGGGTTCTTACTTTAATGTAATGGGGTTGCCTGTTCAAAAATTGCATAATGAGTTACTCAACTTTATAAATAATAATCAATAACATATATGATGAGAAAATTTGCTATAACTTTTCTGCTATCCGTATTTGTTGCGTTCAATAGCGTTGCCGATGAGGGTATGTGGTTGCCAATGCTTGTAGGCAAGAACATAAACGAGATGCAAAAAATGGGCTTCAAGTTAACTGCTGATGATATTTACAGCGTTAACCAATCCAGCCTTAAGGATGCCATTGTGCAGTTCGGTGGAGGTTGTACTGCGGAATTAATTTCTGCTGAAGGTTTAATAATTACAAATCACCACTGCGGTTTTTCCCGAATTCAAGCACATTCTTCTGTTGAGCACGATTACCTTTCGAATGGTTTTTGGGCTATGAGTAAGCAGGAAGAACTTCCAAATCCTGGACTTACCGTTCGTTTCCTTGTTAGGATGGAGGATGTTACAGTTCAGGTTCTAACAGGAGTTACCAAAGAGATGACAGAGTCAGAACGTCGTAAAACTATTTCTGCTAGTATTAAGGAAATTTCAACAAAAGTAGAAGCCGAGGGAGTTGGATATGTGGCAGTTATTCGTCCAATGTACTACGGAAACGAGTATTACCTTTTCCTTTACGAGGAATTTAGCGATGTTCGCTTAGTTGGAGCACCACCTGAATCTATAGGTAAGTTTGGTGGCGATACCGATAACTGGGTTTGGCCACGCCATACCGGCGATTTTTCGCTTTTCCGTATTTACGCCGATAAGAATAATAAGCCTGCGGCTTACTCTGCAGAGAATGTTCCCTATAAGCCTAAGCGATACCTTCCCATTTCTATGAAAGGGATAAATGAGGGTGACTTTACGCTGGTTTATGGCTTTCCTGGTCGTACTCAACAATTCCTTACTTCGCACGCTGTGGAGTTGCTAATCAATCAAAGTAATCCTCATAAAATCAACTTGAGGAATACTCGTCTCTCTATATTCAACCACTATATGGATGCCAACGATACTATACGCATTCAGTATGCAAGTAAACACGCAGGTGTTGCTAATGCCTGGAAGAAATGGATAGGGGAGACCATCGGATTGCGTAGGCTCGATGCTGTTTCTCAAAAACGTGAGTTGGAAAATATGTTCACAGCTTGGGCAAATAAATCTCCCGAATTGCAAAAGCAGTATGGTGATTTGTTGCCAACATTTAAAAAGCTTTACGATGAGTTAACGCCACTTTCACTAATTTCCGACTATCGTTCGGAGGCTGTGTATGCCGTGGAACTTGTAAATTTCGCATCACGTTTCGATAAGGTAATAGCTGAGGCTGTAAAATCGCCTAGAGATGCAGAAAAGTTTGAAGCAGCAAAAAATAGTTTAATTAACTATGCGCGTGGTTTCTACAAGGATTTTGAGATTAATGTTGATGTTGAAGTATTCGCCTCGATGATGAAATCCTACTACGAGCAGGTTCCATCCAGCTATCATCCCGATTTCTTGGGCAAACTTTACCAAAATTATCAGGGCAATTGGATGCAAATGGCAGGCGACCTATACAGCCAAACAGTGTTCTCTGATAGCGTAAGGGTATTCACCCTTTTAAGTGAGATGGATAGCGTTAATGCTCGCCATTTCCAGTCCGATAATATTTATAATGTATATGCACAATTTGAGTTGCTATATAAGGATAAGGTTGAGGCTCGTTTAACTGAAATAAACGATAGTTTGGATATTCTTTACAGAACCTATGTTGATGGACTGATGAAGATGCAACCCGACAAGCGCTTCTTCCCCGATGCAAACTCTACGCTCCGCTTTACATATGGAAAAGTTGAAGGATTTGAGCCTAAGGATGGTGTTGTTTACAACTACTACACTACAATTGATGGTATAATAGAAAAATCGACCCAGGCTGGAGTACCAGACTATGTTCCTCCTAGAAAGTTGGTTGAACTTTACGAGAAGAAAGATTTTGGGCAGTATGCTGTTAATGGTACTGTACCTGTAGCATTCATAGGTACAAATCATACAACTGGAGGGAACTCGGGTAGTCCTGTAATTGATTCCAACGGCTACTTAATTGGCATTAACTTCGACCGATGCTGGGAAAGCACCATGAGTGATGTTATGTTCGACCCAAATTACTGTCGTAATATTGCACTTGATATTAGGTATACATTGTTTGTTATTGATAAGTTTGCTGGCGCAGGACATCTTTTAAAGGAGATGAATATAGTTTACTAGCAAGTTAATCTATTAATTATCAAGCCCGACATTTAATGTCGGGCTTTTTTTAATTTGGGAAAAACTGAAGAATTCATTTTTATACAACTAAATTTTTTCAATAATATTAATCAGATTTTTTGGTTTATCTTTTTTGAGCGTAATTTATTGATTATGTATTAATTGCACAGATAGGTGATTCTGATAAAAAGTAGTTCCTTTGTTTGGTTCAATTCACACTCATGTAATTCCAATAAATTCAACTATTGTAAGAAATGTTCATAATTATCGGATTTACAGTTAATTATTTCACAGTAAACACACTTGGTTTCAATCAATAACTAAAATAGATTTGAATGTTTCTAAATTAATCTTTTTGGCCTCGTATACTAATAAAAACTGACAAAAATCACTTTGTTAATTAAAACTTGTTTTTATATTTATACAAGAAAATCAATTTGTTACGAAATATTGATTTGTTAAATAAATAACAGTGTTACAAAAATAACAGATGTCGTTTTTTTAAAAATTGCAATTATGACGGAGACCAAAGAATTAGTAAAAAAACTTGCTGACAAGCACGGAAGAGTTCGGGAGAGTTTAATCCCAATCCTACAAGGTGTTGTGCAAGAGGAGCGCTACATCTCTAGTGAGGCAATGACCGAAATCGCACGCGAACTCGATATTTCGGCTGCAAAGGTTTATGGAACCGCTACTTTCTACAGCTTCCTCGATACTCAACCACGTGGTAAGTATGTTATTCGGATTTGTAGAACTATTTCCTGTGCCATGAAAGGGAAGAACCTTATTATTCAGGAATTGGAAGATATGCTTAAGGTGAAAGTGGGCGAAACTACTCAAAACAGAAAGTTCTCGCTTCTCGAAACCAACTGTCTTGGCTGGTGCCACAAAGGGCCTGCTATGCTTATTAACGATGAGGCATACACCGAGTTAACACCTGAAAAGGTTAGAGATATTATTAATGAATACATGAAAAAGTAAAGCATAGGAGATTATACCATGTCAAATAACTTTTTACGTCGCGTTGACCTTATTTTCGACCAAGATTGTAACCTAAAGGACATTCTAAAATCGACCTATCAACGCAATAACGACGAAATTATCAACGAATTACTTGAGTCTGGCCTTAAAGGTCGTGGTGGTGCAGGTTTTCCTACTGCCCTAAAATGGAAATTTACTAGCGAACAACCCGAGCCCGATAAGTATGTTGTATGTAATGCTGATGAGGGTGAACCTGGCACTTTTAAGGATAGAGAGATTCTTTTTAAAGTTCCTCTCAAGGTTTTTGGCGGAATGGCAATATGTGCAAAGGTTATCAATGCTAAGGAAGGTTTCCTTTATCTTCGTGGCGAGTACCGTTTCTTATTGCCTGAACTTGAGAAACAACTAGATAGTTTCCATGCTACTCTTAAGGAGGTAGGTTCCGATTTCAAGATAAGAATAATAATGGGTAGCGGAGCATACATCTGTGGAGAGGAAAGCGCATTGTTTGAGTCAATGGAAGGTGACCGTGGTGAACCCCGCAACAAACCTCCTTACCCAACAGTTTCAGGTTTCCGCAAGAAACCTACTGTTATTAACAACGTGGAAACATTGGTGTACTCATTCATGATTTTCCGCTACGGTGCACGTAAGTTTAAAGAGCTTGGAACAGCCGATTCACGTGGTTCAAAGGTGTTCTCAATTTCTGGCGATACTCCAAAGCCAGGTATTTATGAGTTGGAGCTAGGTATGACTGTTGAACAGTTTGTTGATGAGCTTGGCGATGGCGATACCAAAGCCGTTCAGGTTGGAGGTGCTTCCGGATTTTGCGTACCTCGCAAAAAGTTCAAGGATACCATTATTGGATTCGAGGGTGTTCCAACTGGAGGCTCTATGATGCTTTTCAATAGTTCTCGTTCAATGTACAATGTGTTGAAGAATTACCTTGAATTTTTCGAGGAAGAGTCTTGTGGCCAGTGTACACCTTGCCGTGTAGGTTGTCAGCAGCTTAAACTTGGTATTGAGGCTGTTAAGAAAGGCGAGCGTCATACTGCCTACCTTGAGCAGTTGCAAAAATTGGCTCAAACCATGAAAATAACTGCTAAATGCGGTCTTGGTCAGAGTGTTGCAAACTCGTTCTTCTCAATTGTTGAGAACTTTAAGGAAGAGATGATTTACTAATTTGCTTAAAATTTTGAAAAATGGCTAAAAAAATAAATCTCATCATAGATGGTATTCCCGTAACAGTTGACGAGGGTACAACCATTTTGCAAGCTGCAAAACAGCTTAATATACACATTCCTACACTCTGCTATCACGACGACCTTTGCATAGCCGGTAACTGTCGTGTTTGCGTTGTTGAAATGAAGGGTGCTCGTACACTTCCCGCTTCTTGTGCTATGCCAGTGGCCGAAGGTATGGAGGTTATGACAAATACAATTAAGGTGCGTACGGCTCGTAAGCATATTATCGATTTGCTTCTTTCTGAGCACAATGCTAAGTGTACTACTTGCTACAAGAATGGCAATTGCGAACTTCAGAACTTAGCATCGGAGTATAAGATATCTGAGCCTATGTTTATCGATTTGGTTCCTCATAAGAACTACCAAATGGATGCTTACTCTCCTTCTATTATTAAGGATGATAGTAAGTGTATCCGTTGTCAGCGTTGCGTTCGCACCTGCGAGGAGCTTCAGCATGTTAGCGCATTGGGCGTTGCCTATAAGGGTGAGAAAATGAAAATATCTACTTTCTTTGAGAATCCAATGTTCGAGGTGGTTTGTACCAACTGCGGTCAGTGTGTAAACCGCTGCCCCACTGGAGCATTAATAGAGCGTAACTATCTCGACGAGGTTTGGGATGCTATTTACAACCCCGATAAACACGTTGTGGTTCAAACAGCTCCTGCCGTTAGGGTTGCCCTTGGTGAGGATTTAGGATTAGCTCCAGGTGAGATTGTTACTGGTAAAATGGTTTCTGCACTTCGTCGCCTTGGATTCGACTCTGTGCTTGATACCGACTTTACTGCCGACCTTACCATTATGGAGGAAGGTTTCGAACTTCTTGGTCGTTTAAAAAAGGCTTTGGTTGACAAGGATACAAGTGTTAAGTTACCTATGGCAACTAGTTGTTCCCCAGGTTGGATTAAATTCATTGAGCATACATACCCAGAATATCTCGATAATCTATCAACCTGTAAGTCACCTCAGCAGATGTTTGGAGCGCTTGTGAAAACATACTATGCCAAGAAAAGAAACATAGACCCAGCAAAGATTGTTTCTGTATCTATAATGCCTTGTACAGCTAAGAAGTTTGAGGCAGATAGACCTGAGATGCGTTCAAGTGGATATAAGGATGTAGATTACGTTCTTACAACTCGCGAATTGGCTATTATGATTAAACAGGCTGGTATAGAGTTCAACGCTCTTTCCGAGTCGCATTGCGATAGTATTATGGGCGATTCCACTGGTGCTGCTGTTATTTTCGGTGCAACAGGTGGTGTAATGGAGGCTGCATTGCGTACTGCTTACGAGGTTGTTACAGGCCGCGAAGTTCCTTTCGATGGACTAAATATTACACCTGTTCGTGGTATGGATGGTGTTCGTGAAGCTTCTGTCAAGATTGAAAATACTGTACCTGAGTGGAAGTTTTTAGAAGGTGCAGTGCTTAAAACTGTTGTAGCACACGGGTTAACCAATGCTAAGAAGGTAATGGATGCAGTTAAGTCGGGTAAAGGCGATTGGCATTTTATAGAGATTATGGCTTGCCCTGGTGGATGTATTGGTGGTGGTGGTCAGCCAATTCCAACCAATGCCGAGATTCGTCAGAAACGTGCCGAGGCTATATACCGAGAGGATGCAGGTATGAAGATTCGTAAGTCGCACGAGAACCCCGAGGTAGTTGCAATTTACAAGGAGTTCTTACACGAACCTAATGGACATAAATCGCACGAATTGCTACATACTCACTACAAGGAGCGTCAGCGCTACTAGTCAGTAGTTTTATTCATAAGTTGAGAAAGGGGCATTTTGCCCTTTTTTTTATTTGCCATCAATTAACTACATTAAATATCAGTTCACGTTGCTTTTAAACATATTTTTGTTTCGCTACAACATTGACGGATTATGTAACAAAATTTTGAATTGTTAGTAAAATAACAAGTATAAATTTTAACAAAATTTATACTGTTATATAAATAACATGGCTTAATTTTGCATTCAATTATTTCTCAGATTATTCCATAAAGTAATATACTACGTATGAAGTTAAAAGAACTTGTAGAGTACATAGGCGGAAGTGTTGTATGCTGTGAAGAGTGCTTGGACAGAGAGGTTGAGTTTGCGTTTGCTTCAGATTTAATGAGCGACGTGCTAACAGTTAAAAGTGAGAAGTTACTTCTAATAACTGGCCTTGCTAATATTCAAGCAGTTCGTACAGCCGAAATGTCCGACTTGCAAGCTATTGTGTTTGTTCGCAATAAGCGAGTAAGTGAGGATATGATTAGGTTGGCTCAGGAAAATTGTATAGTTTTGATTGAGTATCCAGGTACCATGTTCAGGGTATCGGGTTTGCTTTATAGTTTAGGTGTTAAAGCTGTTTACTAGTAGCAATGCATTTCGAGTTTAAAGTACAGGGCGGCGATTTCGTAAGAGCGGGTAACGCATCGAGTCAGGTTAAGAAGATTTTAAAGCAGCTTAACGTGGACTCTAGCGTTATCAAGAGAATTGTTGTGGCTCTTTACGAAGGGGAGGTTAACATTGCTGCACATGCTTTTAATGGAGTAATCTATGTTGATATTGATACTGAGAGGATAATTATTAAGCTAGATGATAATGGTCCCGGAATTCCTGATATAAACTTGGCTATGCAGCCAGGCTATTCAACAGCGTCGCCTATTGTTAGGGAAATGGGGTTTGGTGCAGGAATGGGGCTCCCTAATATAAAGGACAATACCGATGAATTTAAGATAACAAGTGAGGTAGGTAAAGGTACATGTCTTGAAATTCTTGTAAATTTAAAGGTAAATCAGGAAGGAGTTTAGCTGTGGAAAAGGCTAGTTTTCATCACGCACTAAAAATTCGTACCGATGTTTGTATTGGATGTGCTCACTGTATGAGGGCTTGTCCTACTGAGGCCTTGCGGGTGAGTGGTGGAAAAGCTCATTTGCACAGCAATCGTTGTATCGATTGTGGCGAGTGCTACAGGGTTTGTCCTACTGGCGCTATAATTGTTGAGCAGGACGATTTTCAGGATATTTTCAATTACAGCCATCGGGTTGCGGTTATCCCCTCTGTTTTACTAGGGCAATACCCCGACAACGTTACTCCAGGAATGGTTGTACATGCATTACAGAATATTGGATTTACCGAAGTTGTTGAGGTTGAGGATTCTGTTGAGTATCTTATTCCTCAAATTAATGATTACATCGTTAAGAATCAGAATAAGAAACCAATAGTATCATCGTTTTGCCCTGCCATAGTTCGGCTTGTTCAGGTTAAGTTTCCTTGGTTAGTAGGTAATATTATGCTTTTACGTCCACCGCTAGACCTAACTTCGTCATATATCCGAGGGAAATACAGGGAGCAAGGTATTCCTGAATCGGAGGTGGGTGTGTTTTATGTAACGCCTTGTGCTGCAAAAATTGCTGCAATAAAAAGCCCTGTAGGAGAGGATAAGTCCGAAATTACGGGTGTAATCAACATGGACTTAATTTACAATCGCACTTTACATGAAATTAAGAAGAAGGTTGTAAATAAAGAGCAGGATGCTTTTCACACTCAATTAACTCCCCGGAGTATAACTTGGGCCCTGACAAATGGTGAGGCTTCGCACATTAATGGCCGCTGTATGGCCATCGATGGAATTCACAATGTTATGGAATTCCTCGATAAGATTGAAAACGATGAGGTTGCAGGTGTCGATTTCTTGGAACTTAGGTCGTGCGATGAGAGCTGTGCAGGAGGGATTCTGGCTGCAAGTAATCGATTCTTAACGGCAGAATTGCTTAGAAAAAGGGCTAAAGCCCTTGCTGATTTTAATCACGGTAAGGTTAATCAATCAAAGTTACTGCAGTATCAGCAGTTTTTAGTAGGAAGGATTGATTTGAGTAGGGTAGAGCCCCGCTCAATGGTTAAACTCGACGAGGATATGGCTAAGGCAATGAAGAAGATGGAGCGCGTAAACCGTATAATGTGTTATCTCCCTGGAATTGACTGTGGAGTATGCGGTGCGCCGTCGTGCTTGGCGTTGGCCGAGGATATTGTTCAGGGCGAAGGTGCTATTTCGCACTGCGTTTTCCTTCAGAAAGTGATGGAGCAGACCAAGATGAACCCTGAGCACTCGTTTAAGATTATGAAGAAAATTTGGGGCGATAATCGATTCCTAAAGGATTGCGAAAAGCCTAATCAAAATAAATAGTTTACTTTTATGACAGTTGCAGATATTGTAAAAGCCTTAGACTTAAAGGTTTTTTCAGGAAATGAAGGATTAAATCAGGAAATAGTTGGAGGTTACACATCGGATTTGTTGAGCGATGTTATGGGCAATGCCGATGCTGGTATGGTTTGGATTACCTTGCAAACACATATCAATGTAATGGCAATTGCGTCGCTTAAGGAATTAGCTGCAATTATTCTTGTAAAGGGTTTGGAGCCTGAGGCTAATACTTTGCAGCAAAGCAACAATGAGGGTATTCCAATTCTTGGAACCAATTTGCAGGCTTTTGAGATTACTGGTAAACTTTACCAGCTACTGAATAAGTAATGAACCAATACCGTGCCGATTTGCACATTCACAGTGTCTTATCTCCCTGTGCCGATTTGGAGATGAGCCCTGTAAATATTGTGAATCGTGCAAAGGCTTTGGGTTTAGATATTATAGCAGTTACCGACCATAACTCAACTCTTCATTGCCCATTAACAGTAGAGCTTGCCTCAAGGGTTGGAATTTTGGCTGTTTATGGCGCAGAGGTCACTACTCGCGAGGAGGTGCATTGTGTATGCTTAGTGGAGGATGAGCCCAAGCGCAAACTTTTACAGCAATTCCTTGAAGATAACATTCAACGAGTCCCCAATAATGTTGATATTTTTGGCTACCAGGTAGTTGTGAATGAGCAGGAGGAGATAGTTCAGGAAATTGATTATTTGCTACACGGAGCGCTAAATAAGGGTATCAACGAGGTTGAGGCATTTGTTCATAGTATTGGTGGAATTTTTATTCCTGCACACGCCGATAGACCCAAATACAGCATTACCAGCCAGTTAGGTTTTGTTCCTCCCGATTTAAACTATGACGCTATTGAGTTGTCGCGATTTACTACAGAGGAAAAATTTTTGGCATCAAACCCGTTCGTTAGAAAAAAGAGATTTGTGAGGAGTTCCGATGCTCATATGATTGACCAGATTGGATCAATCTCAACCATGCTTACAATGTGTGGTTTAACTTTTAAGGATTTAAAAGAGTCGATTCTTGCCTTAGATTAATTTTTTCAAGAAATTATATCAGCATAAAAGCCTTAAATAATGAAGGACCTATCGTTGCATATCCTTGATATTGTGCAAAACTCAGTGGTTGCAAAGGCAACTAATATTGAAATAAAAATTGAAGTTGATAAAAAAAACGACTATCTTGCTTTATTTGTAAATGACAATGGCAAGGGTATGAGCCCTGAGTTCCTCAACCAAGTTACCGATCCCTATACCACAACCCGAACAACCCGTAAAGTTGGGCTTGGTATCCCCCTGCTAAAGCAAAATGCCGAGCGCGCAGGAGGAAGCATGCAGATAGAGTCTGTTTTGGGGCAAGGAACGTCGCTCAAAGCCACTCTAAACCCAAACAATATTGATTGTTTACCTATTGGCGATGTTGCCGGTGTAGTAACTATGCTTATTTGTTCGTATCCCGATACTAATTTTTTATTCAGCTATAAGCGGGGTTCTGATGAGTTTTCCATATCTACAGGGGACATAGTAGAGGCATTGGATGGTGTGGCTGTTAGTAACCCTAGCGTTTACCCGCTCATCAAGGAATTAATCTCCTCAAATTTAGACGAATTACAAATAAGTGAATTAGGTTGAAAAACATAAAATCAATCGTTATTGCATTAACAAGTAAAAGTAATTTTGCATTTTCAAAATAATAAGTTATTTAAACCAACCAAATACACACAAAAAGAATTAACTATGACAAAAGTTAAATCGTTGGCTGATCTGAAGAAGATGAAGGAAACCCTTCAATCTAAGATTGATCTTAGAGAAAAGGGCGACGCTTCGGAAAGCCTAGTGCAAATCAAGGTAGCTATGGCTACTTGCGGTATTGCCTCAGGTGCAAAAACCGTGATGGAGTTTATGATGGAAGAGCTTGAAAAAAGAGGTGTTCAAGCTGTTGTTACTCAAACTGGTTGTATGGGATACTGCTATGCAGAGCCTACAATTGAGGTAAAACTTCCTGGTAAAGAACCAGTGATTTTTGGGTATGTTGATACAAAGAAAGCCGATGATATTATTGAGAAGTATATCAAGAACGGCGAGTTTGTTGATGGCATCATCCCAACTAACTACGAGACAATTGATAACAAATAATCCATCAGGAGGTAGTTGTAATGGCAAAGTATAAAATGCATTTACTAGTTTGCGGAGGCACAGGTTGTAAGGCTTCTTCAAGCGATGCGATTGTAGAAATGTTGAAGAAAGAGGTGGCAGCAAATAACCTAGAGAATGATGTTCAGGTTATTTTAACTGGTTGCTTTGGTTTCTGCGAGAAGGGGCCTATTGTAAAGGTTCTTCCCGATAATACTTTCTACACTCAGGTTAAACCAGAAGATGCTTCTGAAATTGTTAAGGAGCACATTGTAAAAGGTCGTAAAGTAGCTCGTTTACTTTATACTGATCCTGCTAATAATGAGCATGTTTCTGACTCGAAGCATATGGGATTCTACCGTAAGCAAATTCGTATTGCTTTACGTAACTGCGGTTTTATCAATCCAGAGAATATTGATGAGTATATAGCTCGCGATGGTTACCAAGCAATAGGGAAAGCTCTAGCCGAGTTAGATCCACAACAAACTATAGATATTATTAAGAAATCTGGTCTTCGCGGTCGTGGAGGTGGTGGTTTCCCAACAGGTTTAAAGTGGGAAATTGCTAGCAAGAACAAGGCTGATCAGAAATACGTTGTTTGTAATGCCGATGAAGGAGACCCGGGTGCGTTCATGGACCGTTCAATTCTTGAGGGTGATCCACACTCAGTTATTGAGGCTATGGCTATTTGCGGTTACTGTATTGGTGCTACAAAAGGTTTGGTTTATATCCGTGCTGAGTACCCACTTGCAATTCAACGTTTGAAAGTTGCTATTGGACAGGCTCGCGAATATGGACTACTAGGAAAAGATATTCTTGGCTCAGGGTTCGATTTCGATATTGAGCTACGTTACGGTGCTGGAGCTTTCGTTTGCGGAGAGGAAACTTCGTTGATTCACTCAATGGAAGGGTTGCGCGGCGAGCCTACCGTTAAGCCTCCATTCCCTGCGGAGAGCGGCTATCTTGGTAAACCAACCAACGTAAACAACGTTGAAACTTTTGCCAACGTGCCTGTAATTATTCTTAAAGGTGCAGATTGGTACTCTTCAATTGGTACAGAGAAGTCTAAAGGAACAAAAGTGTTTGCGCTTGCCGGAAAAATCAATAACGTAGGTTTAATTGAGGTTCCAATGGGTATCACCCTTCGCGAGGTTATCTTCGAAATTGGTGGTGGTATTAAGAATGGTAAGAAATTTAAAGCAGTACAGACTGGTGGTCCATCGGGTGGATGCTTAACCGAGAAACACTTAGATACTCCTATCGATTTTGACAACCTTATCGCTTCAGGCTCAATGATGGGTTCTGGTGGTATGATTGTTATGGACGAGGACGACTGTATGGTTGCTGTAGCTAAATTCTACCTTGACTTTACTGTAGAGGAGAGTTGCGGAAAATGTTCGCCTTGCCGTATTGGTAACAAACGTCTTTACGAGACACTTGAGAAGATTACAAAGGGCGAAGGAACAATGGAGGATTTAGATAGACTTCGCAACCTATCGCACGTTATTAAGGATACAGCACTTTGTGGTTTAGGTCAAACTTCTCCTAATCCCGTTCTTTCTACATTAGATAACTTCTACGATGAGTATTTGGCTCACGTTAACGACAGGAAGTGCCCTGCTGGCCAGTGTAAGTCATTAATGCAGTATGTAATTGATGCTGAAGCTTGCGTTGGATGTACAGCATGTGCTCGTAACTGTCCTGTTAATGCAATCAGCGGTGAGCGTAAGAAACCTCATGAAATCGACACTGCAATTTGTATCAAGTGCGGTGCATGTATTGAGAAATGTAAATTCAATGCTATTAGCATTCAATAATTAGGGGTGAACAATGGAAACAGTAAAACTTACAATAGATAATAGAGAAATAGAAGTACCTAAGGGGACAACTATTTATAAAGCAGCTAAAAGTTTAGGAATTGATATTCCTGTTCTTTGCTACATGGACTTACACGACCTTAAGGTTGAGAATAAACCTGCTGGCTGTAGAATTTGCGTGGTAGAGGTTGAAGGACGTAGAAATCTTGCTCCTAGCTGCTCTACCGACTGTATGAATGGTATGGTGGTTAAAACACACACTACCCGCGTTATCAACGCTCGTCGTACAGTTATGGAGTTAATCCTTTCGGATCACCCAAAGGATTGCTTAACCTGCCCAAAGAGCGGTCATTGCGACCTTCAGGATATGGCAGTTCGTCTTGGAATTCGTGAGATTCCAGGTCAGGAATTTGCTGAAATGTCAACCTATAAGAAGGATTTTTCTCCTTCAATTATCCGCGATGTAGATAAGTGTATCATGTGCCGTCGTTGCGAAACTATGTGTAACGATGTTCAAACTGTAGGTGCACTTAGCGCTGTTAACCGCGGATTTATGTCGGTTGTGGCTCCTGCTTTTGAGCAAGACTTAGAAAAATCACCTTGTACTTATTGCGGACAGTGTGTGGCTGTTTGTCCTACTGGCGCTTTAACAGAGGTTGACCATACTGCTAAAGTTATCCGTGCTTTATCTGATCCAACCAAGACAGTCCTTGTACAAACAGCTCCTGCTGTTCGTGCTGCACTAGGTGAGGAGTTTGGAATGGAGCCAGGTACTCTGGTTACTGGTAAAATGGCTGCGGCTTTACGCCAAATTGGTTTCGACTTTGTGTTTGACACTGATTTTGCTGCTGACCTTACCATTATGGAGGAAGGTACAGAGTTGCTAGACCGTTTAACCCGTCACTTAAATGGCGATAAGAACGTTAAGTTACCTATTCTTACAAGTTGCTGCCCAGGTTGGGTGAACTTCTTTGAGAATAACTACAATGATATGCTTGATGTACCTTCAACTGCAAAATCTCCACAGCAGATGTTTGGTGCAATTGCTAAATCATACTTTGCAGAGAAATTAGGTAAAAAACGTGAAGAGTTAGTAGTTGTATCAATTATGCCATGCTTGGCTAAGAAGTACGAGTGCCAACGCGATGAGTTCAAGCACGATAACAACCCAGATGTTGATTATTCTATCTCAACTCGCGAACTTGCTCACATGATTAAGTCGTTCAATATCAATTTTATTGATTTGGCCGATGAAGATTTTGACCGTCCATTGGGTGAGTCAACTGGTGCTGGGGTTATCTTTGGAGCAACTGGTGGTGTTATTGAGGCTGCTGTTCGTACTGCATATGAAGTTCAAACTGGTAAACCATTACCAAGATTAGACTTCACTGAACTTCGCGGTATGGAAGGTATCCGTTCGGCTACTATCGATTTCAATGGTCTACCAGTTAACATAGGAATTGCACACGGTTTAGGAAATGCACGTAAACTTCTAGATGATGTACGTGATGGTAAAGCAAACTACCATGCAATTGAAATCATGGCATGCCCTGGTGGATGTATTGGTGGTGGTGGTCAGCCTCTGCACCATGGCGATTCATCGATAATTAAGGCTCGTATGGCCGCAATTTATCGTGAGGATGCAGGTAAGACTTTGCGTAAATCGCACGAAAACCCATACATCAAGCAATTGTATGAAGAGTTCTTGGGTAAACCAATGAGCGAGAAGGCACATCATCTGCTTCATACACATTACTTTAAGAAGGGTAATAAAGATATTTACATTTAATTGAGGGAGGATAAACAATGTCACATATAAAAGTTGGGCTTAAGCCAGAGCAGATAAAAGCAATACAGGAGATCTGCAAATCGTTCAACAACGAACCAGGCGAGCTAATTAATGTTCTTCACAAAACACAAGGATACTTTGGTTATCTCCCTGCTGAAGTACAGGAAGTTATTGCTGCAAATCTTAACATTTCTGTTGCTAAGGTTTATGGCGTGGTAACATTCTACTCTTTCTTTACTATGATTCCAAAAGGTAAGCATCCTATCAGTGTTTGTACTGGTACTGCTTGCTATGTTCGTGGTGCTGAGAAAGTGCTAGACGAGTTCAAAAGAATCCTTGAGATTAAAGTTGGCGAAACTTCAGCCGATGGAAAATTCTCTCTAAGCTGCTTACGTTGCGTAGGTGCTTGCGGATTGGCTCCAGTGGTGCTAGTTGGCGAAAAAGTTTACGGTCGTGTTTCGCCCGATGGGGTTAAGGATATCATTAAGGAATATCAAGATTAATTTGATAAAGGGTAAATACCCGTTAACCTCGGGTATTAGTTTAGGTTGGTTAAGCGAAAAGGGTGCTGTTTTCACAGCACCCTTTTTATTGCGGTTATTTGCAACTAGAAATTCTCGTATTCCGATTCGTCGTTTTTCATTTTAAGGTTTATTCCTTTACCACTTGGTTTTGTTGGGTTTGGCTTAATTGGCTGTGGTTGTTTAACGATTTTCTTTTCTTGTGTAACTGTCGCTTTAGGTGTAGTTACAGTTGGTTTTATCGTTTTATGAGTTATGACTTTACCCTGTTCATCTACCTTGAAGAATGAAATCAAATCTTTAAGTTGCTCTGCTTGGCTGCTTAACTCCTCGGAGCTTGTTGCCAGTTCTTCGCTCGATGCTGCGTTTTGCTGTGTAACAAGATTTAGCTGTTGAAGAGCTACGTTTATTTGGTCGGTTCCGGAATTCTGTTCATTGCTTGCGGCAGATATTTCCTGCACTAGTTTGGCTGTTTTTTCAATTTCAGGGATTAAGCTACCCATTAACTCCGAAGCACTTTCGGTAATGTGTACACTCTTAGAGGCAAGGTCTACAATTTCGTCGGCAGCAACCTTGCTTCGCTCAGCAAGTTTACGAACTTCAGCAGCCACAACTGCAAATCCGCGGCCATGTTCTCCAGCCCTTGCTGCTTCAACGGCAGCATTAAGCGCAAGTATGTTTGTTTGGAATGCAATATCGTTGATGATGCTAATTTTGTCAGCTATATTTCGGATTGACGATAAGCTTTCCTGAGCAGCCATTCCCACTTTTTGAACACCCTGCGAAACATTTATCGATATTTTTTCGGCTTGCTGCGAGTTTTCTGAATTCTGCTGTATGTTAGCCGCCATTTCCTCCATCGAACTGCTTACTTCCTCTGCGCTCGAAGCTTGTTCGCTAGCACCCTGTGAGAGTTGCATTGATGCTGAGCTAACCTCGTTACTTGCTGTGGAGATGCTATCGGCTCCAAGTTTAATGTTTTCTACTATGTCCTTCACCTTTGTAATCATATCGCGGAGCGACTGTGCTAACTGGCCAATCTCATCCTTTTGATATATATCGACAGTTGCAGTTAAATCGCCCTGTGCAACCTTAGTGGCGAATTCAACACCTTTCTTAATAGCCATCACTAACGATTGGACAATAGTTCTTAGAACAAGTATAACAAGTCCTACAGCAAGTAACGTAACAATAAGTAGCGTTATTCTTACTTGGTTAAGTATTTTGTTCATTTCGGCTTCGTAGAACGATACTGCCACAAATGCATCTATTGGTTCATAGTACTCTATGTACTGCACCTTGTTGGCTCCTTCCCACATGTATTCACTTCGCACAACTTGTCCGGTTTTATGCTCAAGCATAAACTTAAAGAACTCTTCATTGGAGATGTTAGTACCCACACTTGTTGGATGAACAATTAGGTTTCCGTCTGCACCAACAATATAAGGGTATCCGCTATCAAAAAACTTTTTCTGGTTAAATAGGTTTTGTATATGAGTTAAGTCTTTTTCAGGCATACCAACAAATAGCATCCCTTTAATTTCCCCATTAATCTTTATTGGCTCGTATGCGGTTAAGTACCAATCATCTACTACCCAAGCTCGTCCTGTATAGGTTTGTCCTCTGTCAATTGCTTGAGCAACAGGACTGTCGGATGGGATGAATGTGCCAGATGCTCTGCTACCATCGGAATTCTTTACGTTGGTTGAAATTCGAATGTATCCTTGGGGGATTTTTTGAAAAATAGTAACGGCTTTAACATTCATTGCACTTATAGCATCAACAACGTCGAAATTTCCATGAATTGTTTTACCTCCAAGTGTCCATTTTCTGGCGGATACCTTATTTACTGCTCCGCTCACTTGGTTTTTAGCATCGTATTCAACAAACTCGTTAGTTTCTCTCAATTCGCCCAATCTGTAAAAATAGTTATGGGCTAGGTTAAGGGATAGATTAACTTTTTCTTTGTTACCTTGGAATTCAATGTCAATAACTTCAATTAAATCAGATACTTGTTCGGTCATTTGCTTGTCGGTTGATTCCTTTACCTGTCGTTGTATCATGTTGTTTGCAATTATTCCAAAAATTGCAAAAGCAAGCACAACAAACCCGCTCATTATAGCATTTAGGCGGATTCCAATTTTTATGTCATTTATCCATTTCATATGGTTGATTATTTATGGTTTGTAATACTTATATTTTACCGTAGTAATGTTTATTGCTCATTACGGAACGAATGGCCTTTTCGAGGTGAAGAAAAACATCATCCTTGTTTATATAACCCATCGCACCAGCTTCAATCATTGCTTTTAAATTTTCAAACTCGTTATGCATTGATATAGCTATGATTTTCAGGTAGGGGTAGTGAGTTTTTGCAATTTGATAAGTAGCCGTTATTCCATCCATTTCGGGCATTTTTATGTCCACCAGCGCAACATCAATGGCAGTTTCTTTGGCAAGCTTGATGAATTCAACTCCATTTTTTGCCTCGCCTACAGCAACAAAATCAGGAATTTGCTCCAGGTAGAATCGTATAGCCTTACGGAATTCTTCGCTATCGTCAACTATTGCTATTCGGATTGATGCCATAATTCTTTTTTTACAAAATTACCCCTATGTAAAAACATGATTTATAGTTATTCTACTAATTGTTGTTGCGTTAAATACCCTTTTTTAATGTATATTTACCTATACTCGGTTAGGTATTTTTACCTAAATATTCTAGCGGATGGCAAAGAAACAGAGCAATAAACTACATAAGGCTGAGAGCAATACTACCCTATTGCAGAATCCATGGGATTTTGTTGAGACCTATCGTGCTTTGTATGAGAATGCAGCGGTTGCAATACTTTTACTTAAAGATGGTGTTTATGTGGATTGCAATAGAATGACAGAGGAGTTACTTGGTATTCCTAAGTCGGAAGTAATTGGTAAGTCTCCCTTTTCTTTTTCACCTAAATTCCAATTAGATGGGGTTGAATCGGAGGGGAGGATTGAGCAAATTCTAAATCAGGTATATTCATCTGATTCACCAGTATCGTTTGAATGGTTAAATGTCCGATTCGATAATACATTCTTTATTTCTAGAGTTAACTTAAATAAAATTGACATATCTGGTCAAATCTTCATACTGGTATTTATTTCTGATGTAACAGAATATAAAAGAAATATCAACGAATTAGACTTACACAAAAACTATTTGGAGGGAGTTGTTGCTGAACGAAATCGTGAGCAGATAGAGTTGAACCAAAAATTGTCGCTTACGGTTGAGGAGTTAAATGCTACTAATTCAGAACTGGAGTATATAAATAAAGAGTTAAATGAAACTGTTAAGAATCTTAATAGAGAGGTTCAAATAAGAAAGGAACTACATGATTTACTACTTTTAAATCAGGAGAAATTTAGAAGTTTTATAGACCAATCGTCCGATGGTGTTGCAATTGTTGATATTGAAGGACGAATTATTGAGTGGAATAACTCCATGTTTCATATTACAGGTGTAAGTCATTCTGTAGCAGTTAAATCAAGTATATATGAATTAAACTATCAATTACTGCCACAGAGTAAAAGAAGCGACGATAATGTTGAATAATAAAAAATCAAATTTCGCAGTATATAACCAACTCAGAAAGCCAACAGGTTTTAAGGATTGAAGGTGAAATCCAGTTACAGACTAGTGAGAGTAAATTTATATCTAGCGTTTTATTCCCAATTAAGTTGACTAAAGGTTACCTTATTGGCATGCTTACTCGTGATGTTACTAAGCAAAAGATAGTTGAAGCCGAACTGAAGCAGCATAAGGAGCACTTAGAGGAATTGGTAAAGCAAAAATCTAACGAGGTTGTAACGATTTCGGGGCTTTATCAAAAAATATTTAACCATACATCCGATGCTATTGCAATTATTTCTGCGGATTTTAGATTAGTTGAAGCCAATCCAGCATTGCAGCGGATGCTGGGCGAAACAGATGAGAAATTGTATAGCGGTCATATTTTCGATAGCATTCCAGCAACTTACCATACAATAATCAAAAATTCTGTTGAATTACTTTTTAGTGGGAAATCAATAAACCCATTGGAGATTGAGATACAGAACAAGAATGGGATTAAAATACCCGTAGAGCTTAGCGCGAACATAATTGATTATAATAACAGCGCAGCATTATTATCAATTATCCGAGATATTAGTGATAGACGCGAAATGGAAAAGATGATTCTACTTACTACCATTGAGGCAGAGGAGAGAGAACGTAGGCGGTTGGCTGCTGATTTGCACGATGATATTGGCCCATTACTAGCAAGTTTAAAAATGTACGTTTCGGTATTACAACAAAGACTTTTGAATACCTCAAATTCAGAGGTGCTTGACATTATTCAGAATTTAATAAAAAGTTCCATTGAAAATGTTAGAACTATATCCAATAATATTAGCCCGCATTTAATTGAACGATTCGGACTAATCCCCGCTGTTAAGGCCGAAATAGAAAATATAAAAATGCTTGTTCCTGTCGATTTTACAACAAACGCATCAAACTATAAATTCGACAAACAGGTTGAGATAATTATTTATAGGATAATAAAGGAACTATTCAATAACACTCTTAAATATGCCAAAGCCAAAAGAATAAGTCTTAATATTAATTATCACAAGTATAAACTTTACCTAAAATACAGCGATAATGGACTTGGGTTTGATTTAGCAACTACTGTTTTGGATAAAAAATCGGGGCACGGATTGCCAAATATCGATAATCGGATAAAAAGCATAAATGGAAATTATTCCATAGAAACATCACATGGAAACGGATTTATCTTTATATTAGATGTTCCTGTAAATTTAAGGTAGTTTATGGAGCAAATTCCTGCAATTATAGTAGATGACCATAAAATATTCCGCGAGAGTTTGACTTACGTTCTGGAAAGTCAGGCAAATATTAATGTTATTGCACAAGCCAATAATGGTCTGGAACTTTTATCTATTCTAAAACACACGAAACCCGGCATTGTCCTTTTAGACATTGAAATGCCTGTTATGGATGGTGTTGAGGCTACCCGAGAAGCCATAAAACTTTATCCAGACCTGAAAATCCTTGTTCTGTCGATGCATAATGATGAAGAATTTTATAGTTCGATGATTGATTTGGGAGTTAAAGGTTTTATACTGAAGGAGTCCGATACCCAGGAAGTTATTAAAGCAGTTGATGAAATTGTAAAGGGTTCTTTATACTTTTCACAAGAACTACTCCTTGGACTATTAAAAAAGCGTAAGGATAATCTCTGCGTAGAATTAACCACTAGGGAGCAGGAAGTGCTTGCGCTAATCGCTAAAGGTTTGTCGAATATTGAGATAGGCGAAAAACTATTCATCAGTGTGAGAACAGTGGAGAAGCATAGAGCCGAATTGCTCCTCAAAACTGAGTCAAAAAACTCAATTTCATTGGTGGTTTATGCCATCAAGAATGGTTTGGTAACCATATAGACCCTCGTTTTATTTCAGCATGCTTGCCGAAACAAAATCTAGGTAATTCTCGGCATGAGCACCGAATTTCTCAATCACCTCCTCAGATATTTTATAGGTGCATTGCTCACCCTCTTTGCTTGAGAATACTACGTGATGTTTTGCACCGTTTTGGTCAAGCATTATTATCGATGCTAAATTTTCAACTCCCTTTACTGAGAGCGAAGCATGACAAATTGGGCAGAAAAAATCAACTCTTTCGCCTGCATCAATTAGGTAAGAAGGGTGCATCTTATAGGTGTAATTTCCCAGTGTTGGGCTAAGGAGAAGCAATCCACCTACATTATTCCTATTCCTAATATTGAAAATTACATTTTCGCCAACACTCAGATACCCTGAGCACTTTGGACATAAGAAATCGGTTTTCATGGCTTTACCTCCTATGTTGGTTGGTATTATATTATTCGTTTTTTGTGTGTTTTTGTTACCTTTTACTCTAACAAAAAAAAATATTTTTAATGGTTCGCAAGTTTGATTAAACCTTGGTGTCATATTGATGTTTAATTAAGTGTTGTAACAAGTAATTACTAAATAATATGCAAAAAAGATTTTCTTTTCTTATCGTAACTGCTCTTTTTTATATTGGAATATCAAGTGTTTCAGCCCAGGAGAGAATGCAGGGTAGAGGTGGTGCTAATATTGATATGAGCAACTTCTCCGGAACCATTACTGGTCAAATTGTCGATTCCTTATCGAAGGAGGTGGTAGAATTTGCGAATATCGCACTTTACCGTCAGCGCGATTCATCGTTGGTTACAGGAACAATGACCGATGCGCAAGGTAATTTCAAACTCGAAAAGTTAACACCCGGGAGATTTTATGTTGAGGTAAAATTTATTGGTTATAAAACGCGGACGCTAAATGGCATAATGGTTTCACCACGGACTCCACAAGTGAACATCGGTTCTATTGGAATGCTTTCTACATCGCAGGATATTGAGGCGGTTGTTGTTACTGGTGAAAAACGAATGCTTCAGCACAATCTGGACAAGAAAGTTGTCAATGTTGATAAGGATATAGCTTCCCAGGGTGGTACGGCTTTGGATGTACTGCAAAATGTACCTTCTGTGGATGTTGATACCGATGGGAATGTTAGCTTAAGGGGTAGTTCCAATGTGAATATTCTAATTGATGGTCGCCCATCGAATTTGACCAGTTTGGATGAACTGCCAGCACAAATGATTCAAAGCGTAGAGGTAATTACTAACCCTTCGGCACGTTACGATCCAGATGGACTTTCAGGGATTATCAATATTGTGCTAAAAAAGAAGAAAGAGGCAGGTTACAATGGAATGGTTAGCTTAATGGCTGGTACTGGTGATAAATATAATGGTTCCGTAAATTTGAATGTACGTCAGAATAAGTTTAACTTCTTTGCTAATTATGATTTTAGAAAGATGAGAATGGACAGTTATTCAAATAGCGATAGAACAACTATTGTTGATAAAAATACTGTACTTGATTCATCTATTTATCTAATTCAAAATCAGGATGGATTCAGAGATGGCTTATTCAACAATTTTAGAGGAGGGGTAGATTATTCGATTAATTCCAAAACGACTCTATCTTTTACAGGTTCATTTAATGTTCGTGGATTCGATAACAATAATTTATCCATATCAAGAGATAGTAATAATTTCAATTCGAATAGTTCAATTTCAGAGAGAAATAGCGATAATAGCAATACTGGAGTTGGACAGGAATATGCCCTGAATTTTAAAAGAACCTTTGATACCCCTGGGCAAGAGTGGACTGCCGATATGTTCTTCTCAAGAAATAATGGAGAAAATAATAGTAATATATTTGAAAGTATTGCCCAGGAACGTTCTTATACCGATAGTTGGTCTAATACTTTTACAGCCCAAACGGACTATGTAAAACCAATTGGAAATGGAGGACGTATGGAGACCGGTTTTAAGGGTACGGTGCGAAAGAGCGATGCCGATTATGTTTATGATACTTTAAATATTCCTTTGAATCAGTGGGATTTTGATTCTAAACGTTCAAATAGATTTGTATATAGCGAACAAATTTATTCTGCATATGGAATTTACTCCAATACCTTTGCCGACAATAAATTTAGTTACCAAGTTGGAATTAGAATTGAGAATCAAATAACAAGTTCGGATCAACGCTCAACAGGTGAGAAGGTAGATACAAGTAGGTTGAACTTTTTCCCAAGTATGCACCTTCGTTGGGAGCCAAACCAAAAGAATAGTTTCCAGGTTTCGTATAGTAGAAGAGTAAACCGTCCCAATGCTTTTATTCTTAACCCGTTTATCAATACATCGGATAAGTACTATTGGTCAAAGGGGAATCCTTACTTGGAGCCAGAGTTTACCTCATCGGTTGACCTTAGTTACAATCTAAATTATCAAAAAACAAAGGTTAGCGCATCTGTTTACTATAGAGATACTCGTAATGGTTTTTCAAGAAAAATGACAATAATTGATACAGTTTCAATTCGTCCTACTCTGTCAACATATATTAATCTTTCGCGAAACGAAAGTTATGGTTTGGAAGGAGTTATCACGCAGACTTTTACGAAGTGGTGGAGAGTTAATGCAAACTACAGTTATTTCTACACTAAACTTCATGGCGATGTTTCACAAGGAGCCGATGAGGGTACTGCTTGGACTGCAAAATTAACTTCGTTTTTCACTATTGGAAAGAATATCGACTTTCAAATTAATGGGAACTACCGTTCTAAGGTTATTTCGGCTGGGGGCTCTGGTCGTGGATTCTTTATGATGGGTGGAGCACAAGGTGAGACCAAAGAAATGTACTGGGTTGATTTAGGTGCTAGAATTAATGTGCTAAACAACAAGGGGACAATAACCCTAAGGGTGAGTGATATTTTCAAAACCCAAACTCATAAATCCAATACTTGGGATACAAGGTTCACTTCATATAGTGAGAGTGGAAGGGATAGTCGGGTTGTTTTTGTGGGTTTCTCCTACAAAATAAATAATTATAAGATGCGAAGAGAGAAACGAAATGAGAATGAGGATGTAATGGAAGGAATGGAATAAAAGAAAGGGGATTTTTAATCCCCTTTCTTGTTAATTAAAACCTCCTTTACCTCTGTAGAGTTTTAAAGGTTTATCAAGTTCTAGTTTAATAACCGACATATACTTATCCTGGACATTTTCAGGGATATCAATGTAAACTAAACTAGGAACGTGGCTCCATGATATTTTACCTACAATCCTATGGTTTAGTTGTGTATTATTTCCAACTACTACTATTGATTTTATTGAGTTATCGAGACCTTTTACAACGATATCTCCCGATATTTTAGCCGGAATAAAGAGGTACAGACTTGTGGAATCCTTCGATATGGTTGATGGTCCATAAAAATGCCCTTGGGGCATTCCACCTAATGTGCCAAATATTGCTTCTTGGTGCTTGTTTGTCCAATTGCCTATTTCCTCCAGTGTTTCTATTTGCGTTTTTGGAATGCTACCATCCTGCATTGGGGTGATATCGAGTAAAAGGTTCCCTCCCATACTTATTGCATCGGCAAAAATGGTAATTATCTCGTACGGAGTTTTATAGTTGTTGTCGTTTTTTTGATAACCCCAGGAATCGTTCATGGTCATACACAACTCCCAGTATTTGAGGTTGGGGCGAGTTACTGGGAAGTTTTGTTCGGGTGTGTCGTAATCGCCAAAGCCTTGTAAGCGGCCATTAATTATTGCGTTAGGATTATGGCTTAGTATATTTGCCTTAATTTTTGGGGCTTGCCATTCTTCGGCGCTATGCTCCCAATCGCCATCGAACCAAAATAAATCAGGGTTAAATTCTGCTGAAAGTTCCTCAATTTGCCCATGGCAGAATTTTATAAAATTTTGCCATTTTGCTGGGTTATCTTCAATTTTATATTTTGAAGAATCCTTTAGGAATCCTGGATAATCGGGGTGTGTCCAGTCTATTAATGAGTAGTATATACCAACCTTAATATCGTTATTTCTAAGAGCATTAACAAAAGGGGTAAGTAAATCTCTTTTTGCAGGCGACTTATGGGTTGTACTCAAGTTATTCTGCTTTGTATCCCACAGTGCAATACCATCGTGGTGTTTCGATGTAATAACGGAGTATTTAGCACCGCTTTTACGAATAATTTCAGCCCAGTATATTGGTTTATAGTTGCTTGCAGTGAAACTGTCAAGTTGAGCCATATAATCGGTATGGCTTACTCTTTTGTTGTGAAAAGCCCACGACTCAGATGTATTTCCAAGTGAGTAAATACCCCAGTGAATGAATATTCCAAGTTTGGCATCGGAGAACCAATCCATTTTGTTAATTTCCTGGGCATTAGTATTGGCGTGTAATATTCCTATAAATGTGAGTAATAGTGCTAATTTAAGAGTGAGTAGCCTTGTCATTATTTATTTGTTTTCTAATAAAATTGAGTTGAATAGAATTTTATAGGTTGCCGGCACCGATGCTCTAAATGTAGGGCTAAATCCCATAAGCACGATTTGTCCTTTTCCCTTCTGTATCCATACAATGGCCGATTTCTTTGCTAGAAACTCTTCTCCCTTAAGATAGCCGCTAATCAGTAAATTATCATCGCCAAAGTAGCCAATAATACGTCTGTCCATATCTAGGTTAGGAATTTGAGTAGTAAAGGCAGGTTTACCTCTGTAAAATATTCCAATTTCTTTACCAAGTCCCCAAGTAATTGGTGATTCGTTATTTAGTTTAATACGTATTAGTGAACCCGGACATTTAACTCCTAATTTTTCAATAGCATCGCCTACGTTCCTGAATGGCAAAACAAACTCCTCTTTACTATTGGGTTGATTTATTGATAGTGTGCCTTCAAATAGTTCAGTTGATGCTTCCCATGAGATTGCTATACCTCCATCGTTAATGAATTTAATGATATTCTCAACTCCCTTTGAGCCCATTCCCTTTGTATATTCAGTTGGATAATCGGAAGGAATTAATAGGTTATTCCTTTTTTGCTTACCCTCCTTAAGTATTGAGGCACTGGTGTTGGGGAGTATAATTACATCAAACTTTGTTTTAACATCAAGATTCTCAAACTCTGCAGGGGTGAGAATTGAATATTTAACACCGTATGAATCCAAAACAAAACGAGTCCAACCCGCATCGGTGCTTTGGATTGGCGAGTCTATTAGTGCAATGCGTGGTAGTTTTACAGCCGAGAGTTTCAGATTACTTGTTGATTCTATGTTGTGAGTTGGAAAAATTGCTTTGCTCAATACTTCCTTTGTCTTATTGCTATTTTCAACAACAAAACTTCCGGCGGGTATTGAACCTCCATTAATATTTACATCTTCTAAAGCCCTTTCAACGGTATTTCCTTTGCCCAAAAGTTCAAAAACTATTTGGTACGATTGATTATTGCTCGACGATAGTATTGCATACTTAGAGTTTGATGTAGTATTTGCAAGTGAGTATTTATAGTTGATTTGCTCGATTTCTTTTTCTAACTCAGGGTATCTGGTGTCTATTTGGTGGCAAGTTAAGCCTCTGTGTAGCGGCAACGACCACGTTGTAATATCGTAGGGGGTAATAATATCGCCACCAGCAACAATCTTGCGTTCGGGGTATTTTTGAACCTCCAGAACCTCTTTGACAAACATCCTGAAGGGTTGCGCCAAAGGCACAACAATATCGCCTACATTATAATTATAATTGTTTAAGGTGATGTTGGATTTTAGTTTGCAAACCCATACTCCATGTTCTTTAAGCAGTTCAACAATCGAAACCAATTCGCTTAAATCGGTTTGGTTTTGTGGAATTATGAAGTAGTATGGGGCTTGCGATTTTCCTTTTTCAACCTGTTGTTTACAAACATCGTTTCGGTACTTAAGGATTTTATCCTTGTAAAGGTATGCAGTATTAAGCATCGACATAGTTGAGGCAACTTCCAAGTCTACAATATCCGAAAGTCGCCACCAGCCACCATTCCATGGGGCTAAGTTGTTGATTGCTTTCTTGTTTTCTGGTAAACCTTTTCCTCCGCCCGAGAGCTCTGTGGGTTCAATATAAATTGGCTTGGCCAATTTTACGCTTGCAGCTTCGGTTAAAAAGCTAATAACATTTTTCCAGATACATGTTTCGGTAGAGCCCGGCCAGTAATTATCGAAAGCGTTATTCTGGCTAATACCCAAAAAGCCCTGTGCTGTTAAGTCGTTCAGCATGTTGTGACCAAAAATGCTTGTCCAGGCATATAGTTCAGGCTCAATATTTTCGGCTATTGGGTCGTAGAATGGTGGTACATAGTACCTAGAGCCTGTATATCCCATCTGATGTTTCTCGACCATAACTTGCGGAAACCAAACTGTGCTGGTTAGGCTCGATATTGCCTTTGTATCGCTTTGGGTTAGGGTTACAAAATCGCGGTTATTGTCGTGGCCAATATACTTATGGTAAAGCCCCGGATACGATGAACCCTCATATTTTGTGCCCTTGGTTTTATAGAAATAATCTACAACCATATTCATACCATCAGGATTATGGCAAGGGACAGCCATATAAACTACATCGTTTAGAATCTTTCTGGTTGTTTCGGATTTATCGGTAATAAGTTGATTAACGATTAAGGGTAGTGCTTGGGTTGGCCCAACCTCCGAGGAATGCATCGACAGGGTTACTAAGGCAAAAACTTTTCCGGTTTTAACCAGTTCCGCTTGCTCTAAGTCCGATAATGTGTAGTCGAGAGCAAGTTTTTTGTTTATTTCACCCAGTTTATCTAGGTTTTTGATATTTTCCTCCGACGAAATAAATAGTGAATATATGGGTTTGCCCATTGGCGATATTCCAATTTCAACCATTCTAACCATATCGCTACTTTTGTCAACTAGGTTGAGGTAATCAACCAATTTTTCGTAGTTGATTAGTTGATAATCGGCTCCAGGCTTAAACCCAAAGAATTTCTCGGGTTCTGGAATTTGCGAATTTGATACTAAAGGAATAAGTGCGAGAACAATAATCCCAATAAAGACTCTGTATTTCATTGGTTTATGGTTTGGTTACAGGTAATAGATACTTGTTGGTTTAAATGGTTTAACATAGAGCAAAACGAGGGTCTCCGTAATCCGAAGACCCTCGAGTTATCATATCTTGCTATACTAGAAACTCTTTAAGCAGTCGTCAACGCTTTCGCGAATATCGAAAACGCTTTGAAGTTGAAGCAGTTTAATTAGCTCCATTACCTCAGGGGTTATGTTGCAAAGTTTTAGCCCCGAATTGTTGTTCTTGCAATGTCTAAGAACCGATAATAACATACCAAATCCAGTACTATCAATGTAATTAATTCCATTCAAATTAAGAGTAACCTTGGAATTTGGAGTAATCAACTTAATAATCTCGGTTTTGATTTTTTGGGTTACAGTAACGTTCAGCTTGTTATCGTTGCTGAAAGATATTACCATTACATCACCAATTTTTTCAAAGTTTATCATATGGTCAATTTTTTATGGTTAAATACATTGAAGTATATCATTTAATTCACTAACAGCTTCGGTGGAAATTCGTTTAAAACGCTCAATAAACTCAGGATACTTTTGGGTATCCTTTTTTGCCTGTGCCAGCTGTTCAAGTTTTTTCATATCCGATGATAATTCGCTGATTCCCATCATCGATACTGAACTTTTTATTTTATGAGCCAACTTGCCAAGCGATATATAGTCCTCGTTTTTGTAGTAGTAATCCAGCTGCTCTGAGAAGACTGGAATCTGACTGATAAAAAGGAAGATAAGGTCACGCATTAAATCGTTACTGCCTTCGGAAATTTCCTTAAGAACCTCAAGATTTACGTGTTTATAACCGCTCATAGCAGTGTTTTGAATTCCTGTCATCTAAGTTAAATCAAATAATTTAATCTAACCAAATATAGGAAAAAATAGTTGGAGTTGTTTAAAATGATTCATAATTCTTTTCTGCAAAATTGTATTGTTTTAGACTCTAGGATTTTAGGAGGTTGATATTTTGAGGTTATTGAAAAATCAATAAATCTGATAGTTGACACCTGAACAATGTTCAAAAACACATCAATCGTTTGAAACAATTCGGAGTGTAAATTATAACCTGTAAATAAAAACACTAGTTTTGCATAAATCTTTATATGTTCAACTCATACTATTCTACAATGAAAAATACAGCATTTACAAAGTACCACATCGATTTGGGCGCACGTATGGCCGAGTTTGCTGGCTATAATATGCCTATTGAGTACAGTGGTATTAACGACGAGCACATTACAGTAAGAGAGAAAGTGGGCGTTTTTGATGTATCGCACATGGGCGAGGTTTGGGTGAAAGGTCCAAAAGCTCTGGATTTCCTTCAAACTATTACCAGTAACGATGTTTCTGCATTAACTGATGGTAAAGTTCAGTACAGCTGTTTTCCTAACGGAAAAGGCGGTATTGTTGACGACCTTTTGGTTTACCGCGTGAATGCCGAAACCTACTTCTTGGTTATCAATGCTGCTAATATTGATAAGGACTGGAACTGGATTTGCGAGCAAGGTAAGAAGTTTGGCTTTACTCCTGGTAAGGAAATCTTCAATGCTTCCGATGAGTTTGCTCAACTGGCAGTTCAAGGACCTCTTGCTCTTAAAGCAATGCAGAAGTTAACCTCCGAGAATGTGGTTGATATGGAGTACTACACATTCAAAAAGATTCCTTTTGCTGGTATTAAAGAAGTTATTTTTTCTACTACTGGTTACACAGGTGCTGGTGGTTGCGAAATTTACTGTGCAAACGAGGATGCTGACAAGCTATGGAAAGCAGTATTTGAGGCAGGTGCTGAGTTTGGAATTAAGCCTATTGGCTTAGGTGCTCGTGATACTCTTCGCCTCGAGGTTGGCTTCTGCTTGTATGGACACGATATTAACGATGAAACATCGGCCATTGAGGCTGGTTTAGGATGGATTACCAAATTTGTACCTGGTAAAAACTTCATCGACCGCGCACTTTGGGAAAAACATAAGAACGAAGGCACTGAGCGTAGACTAAAAGGATTTATAATGATTGATAGGGGGATTCCTCGTCAGCATTACCTAATATACGATGCTCAAGGAAACGAAATTGGAGAGGTTACCTCTGGTACAATGTCGCCAATTAGCAAGCAGGGTATTGGTATGGGCTACGTTAAAAAAGGTTTCTGGAACGATGGCGCTGAAATTTATATAGGTATTCGCGACAAGAAACTTAAAGCAAAAATTGTTAAGCCACCATTCCATTTGGCAAAATAGTTCACACACAAAAGGGGGTGCTGAGCCCCCTTTTTTTAAAATGTTTTTTTGAGATGAACAAAATAGAAGTTTGCTTTTCACCATCGGTTTTTAGCCATTTCGATTCAACGGATAAGATTGTTGTGGTAGTTGATATTCTTAGGGCCACTTCGGTTATATGTACAATGTTTAAGAATGGCGTTAAGGAGATTATTCCGGTTAGGGATGTTGAGGAGGCCAAGGCGTATAAGGAGAAAGGTTTCCTTGTGGTTGCCGAACGTAATGGCGAAAAGTTGGATTTTGCCGATTTTGGCAATTCGCCCTTTTACTTTACCCCCGAAACAGTTGACGGAAAAACTATTGTCTACAGCACTACCAACGGAACCAATGCAATTACTGTGGGTAAGGATGCAAGTGTAGTAACAATTGGCTCATTCTTGAATTTTAGCGCGGTTGTTAAGTATTTGTCGGCTCAGCAGAAGGATGTTTTGGTGCTTTGTGCGGGTTGGAAGGGTAAATTTTGCCTTGAGGATACCCTCTTTGCGGGAGCTTTATCCAACGAGTTGATGCAATCAGGATTGTTTGATACTAAGTGCGATTCGGTTTATGCTGCTATCGATTTATGGGATGCTGCTAAGGATACTATGGACACTTATATCGAGAAAGTGGCTCAGAAACATCGTCTAAAGAAATTGGGCTTAGATAATGTTATTGGCTACTGTTTTTCCTTCGACCAGACCGATAAGGTGCCTGTTTTAGAAGGAAATCGACTTGTATGTAAGTAACTTATAGGTTTCTTCCATATAATGTTGTTTGATAACATCTCATTAGGAAATTACAAAAAAAACAAGGAAATTTGACGTATAATTCACCAACGAATTTCAAACTTAAACTTTTAACATCATGAAACATAATTTTAATGCAGGCCCCTGCATCCTTCCAAAACCAGCGATTGAGTCTACAATCGAAGCTATTCGTAATTTCGATGGAACTGGTATCGGGTTACTAGAGATTTCTCACCGTACTCCAGGTTGGGAAAGAATTATGGCTGAAACTGAGCAACTTTGGAGAGACCTACTTAACATTCCAGATAACTATGCTGTTATGTTTTTAGGTGGTGGTGCTTCAACTCAGTTCTACACAGTTGCTGCAAACTTCCTTAACAAAAAAGCTGCTTACCTTGAAACAGGTGTTTGGGCTAAAAAAGCTGTTAAAGAGGCTAAATTGTACGGCGAGGTTGAGGTTGTTGCTTCATCGGCCGACAAAAACTACACTTACATTCCAAAAGGATACAAAATCCCAACTGATGCGGATTACTTCCACATCACCACAAATAACACCATTTACGGAACCGAGATTAAAACTGATATGGATTGCCCTATCAACTTAATCGCCGATATGAGTTCCGATATCATGAGCCGCCCTGTTGATATCAAGAAATACGCTATGATTTACGGTGGTGCTCAGAAAAACGTAGGTCCTGCTGGTGTTACCTTTGTAATTGTTCGCAAAGACCTATTGGAGCAAATCCAACGCAAGTTACCAAGTATGGTTGATTACAGAACCCATATTGGTGCAGAGCCAAAGGATAACTCAATGTACAACACTCCTCCAGTAATTTCAATTTTTGTGATGCACGAAACTTTGAAGTGGGTTAAATCGCTTGGTGGTGTTGCTGCAATGCATAAGATTAACAACCAAAAGGCAGACCTTCTTTACAACGAGATTGACCGCAACAAGATGTTCGTAGGAACTGCTGTTAAGGAAGACCGTTCAATTATGAACGTATGCTTCGTAATGGCTGAGCAGTACAAAGAAAAAGAGGCTGAGTTTATGGATTTCGCTAAGAAAGCAGGAATGGTTGGTATTAAAGGTCACCGTTCTGTTGGTGGTTTCCGTGCATCTATCTACAATGCTTGTCCAATTGAAAGCGTACAGGCACTTGTTGACTGCATGAAGGAATTTGAGAAATTGAACGCATAGTTCATTTTGATTTCGAATTGTTGATTTGTCATTCTGAGCGATAGCGAAAAATCTTTTAGTCTTTCTCTTCATTCAGGATGACAAATTCTTATAAAATAAAACATTAACCCATAAACTTTACTGATATGACCAAAGTATTAGTAGCAACCGAAAAACCTTTTGCAAAGGCTGCGGTTGACGGAATTAGAAAGATTGTTGAGGATGCTGGATTCACCTTGGCTCTTCTTGAAAAATATACCGACCCTAACGACCTTGTAAAGGCAGTTGCCGATGCCGATGCGCTAATAGTTCGTAGTGATAAGGTTACAAAGGAAGTTGTTGAGGCTGGTAAAAATCTTAAAATTGTTGTTCGCGCTGGTGCTGGTTACGATAACCTCGACCTTGCTGCTTGTACAGCAAAAGGTGTTGTTGCTATGAACACCCCTGGCCAAAACTCAAACGCTGTTGCTGAGTTAGCAATTGGGATGATGATTTTTATGGCTCGTGGTCTTTTCCAACCAGGCACTGGTACCGAGATTGCTGGCAAAAAACTTGGAATCCACGCTTATGGAAACGTAGGTAAATTGGTAGCTAAGTACGGTAAAGGTTTTGGAATGGAAGTTTACGCTTTCGACCCATTCGTGGCTAAAGAGGCTATGGAGAAGGATGGCGTAAAGGTTGTTGGCTCAATTGAAGAACTTTACAGCACTTGCCATTACGTTTCGTTACATATTCCAGCTAACGACAAAACCAAAAAATCTATTGGTTACGAGTTGCTATCGAAAATGCCTAAAGGTGGTGCGTTAATCAACACTGCCCGCAAAGAGGTTATTGACGAGGCTGGTTTGGTTAAAGCTTTCACCGAGAGAGCAGACCTTAAGTACGCAACCGATATTATGGCCGATAATCACGCTGAGTTAGTTGAGAAATTCCCTGGCCGTGTATTCTCCACCCCAAAGAAAATGGGTGCAGAAACTGCCGAGGCGAACATCAACGCTGGTTTAGCATCTGCTCGTCAGATTGTTGGTTTCATTAAGAATGGCGATAAAACATTCCAGGTAAATAAATAACACAGTGAGACGTTAAGCGTTAATCGTTAAACGAAAGATACTGTATGGACCATAAGGAATTAGATGCGTGGAAGGTTTCCGTTGATTTATCTGTGGAAATGTACTCTATCACAAAATCTTTTCCTAAAGAAGAAATGTTTGGCTTAGTTCAACAGATTAGAAGAGCGGCTGTTTCAGTTCCTTCAAATATTGCCGAAGGGTGTGCCAGAAGTAGTTCGAAGGAGACTATACATTTTTTATATATCTCGCTTGGTTCATTGGCAGAACTCGAAACTCAGATGATAATATCTCATAAACTAGATTATATTAAAGAAGTTGATGAGATAATTGCAAAGTTGAGCAAAGTAAAGCAGATTATTTTAGGTTTAGTTAGGTATCTCAAAACCGTTTAACGACCCACGATTCACGATTAACTTTTTAAACGAAATGGTAAAAATAAAATCATTCAAGGGTATTCGCCCACCAAAGGAGCTGGCTAAGGAAGTAGCATCGCGTCCTTACGATGTGTTGAACTCTGTTGAGGCTCAGGCTGAGGCAGGGGAGAAGTCGTTACTTCACATTATTAAGCCAGAGATTGATTTCAACCCAATTATCGATGAGCACTCTCAGGAAGCTTACGATAAAGCCGTTGAGAACTACAAGAAATGGAAAGCAAATGGCTGGTTAGTTCAGGACACTGAGGAAAAGTACTACATCTATGCTCAAACTATGGATGGACGCACTCAGTACGGACTTGTGGCTGCTTGTCATTTCGAGGATTATATGGAGGGTAAAATTAAGAAGCACGAGCTTACTCGTCCAGATAAAGAGGAGGACCGCATGATTCACGTTCGTAACCAGAACGCAAACATTGAGCCTGTATTTTTTGCATACCCTGCAGTTAAGGAGATGGACCAAATTGTTGAGAATGTTGTAAAGAACAACAAGCCTGTTTACGATTTTGTGGCAGAGGATGGTTTTGGTCACCATTTCTGGGTTATCGACGATGCTGCTGTTAACAAGCGTATCACCGAGATTTTTGCTGCAGTTCCTGCGCTTTACGTAGCCGATGGTCACCACCGTACAGCTGCTGCTGCACGTGTTGGCCTTGAGAAAAAGGCAGCAAATCCAAACCACACTGGTAATGAGGAGTACAACTACTTCTTGGCAGTAATTTTCCCCGATAATCAGTTGAAAATTATTGATTACAACCGTGTAGTAAAAGATTTGAACGGCTTAACCGCTCAGCAACTAATTGAGAAGTTACAGGCTGGTTTCGAGGTTAAGGAGATGGGTACAGGCATTTATACCCCTAACAAGTTACATAACTTTAGTATGTACCTTGAGGGTAAATGGTACTCGTTAACCGCAAAACCCGGAACCTACAACGATAACGACCCAATTGGTGTTCTTGACGTTACAATTCTGTCAAACTTGGTTCTTGAGCCAATCCTTGATATCAAGGATTTGAGAACATCAAAGAGAATTGATTTTGTGGGAGGTATCCGTGGTTTAGGCGAACTTAAGAAACGTGTCGATAGTGGTGATATGAAGGTGGCATTTGCCCTTTACCCAGTTTCAATGAAACAGCTAATCGACATTGCCGATACAGGCAATATCATGCCTCCAAAAACCACTTGGTTCGAGCCAAAACTCCGTAGCGGTATTGTAATTCACGAGTTAAAGTAATAGCAACTCAATACTGAAAAGCGCCCCAAAGGGCGCTTTTTTCGTTAGTAAGAAATTAGCCATTGGGTTATTCTCCCCTCTCTGTCGTTCAGATAGAGAGGGGTAGGGGTGAGTCTGTGCAATTGCCTTAATTATTCCAGTTTGCCTTTGTTTTTGTGTAACTTATTTTTACTTTTATAAAACCAAATGGGTATCGTAAGTAATTTTTTGGTTATGTAATTGATTTAACTCGTTTGGTTTAATTGATTAATAAAAGTAATTAGATAAGAGAGTTATACTAAATTTTCTAAGAAACAAGGAGATTTAACAAACTATTTATATGAAAGAAAATATAATTATTTTAAGTTTATTTATAACTTTTTCTTGTTCAACGCAAACAAGTAAAGATGAAAAAGTAGACTCCAATCTATTTGAATTTAAAGATTTAAATAATATAACTTCATTTTATAAAAGTAATGATACATTATTTTGCATTACAACTAATGGCACACTCTTTTATAATCAAGATAAGGATGAATGGCTCGTCAAAGACACTATAAATAAGACTGACATAAAAGCAACCCCAGAACTAGCATATTCTAGCCATTTCCCAAATGGATACAAGTTTTCTGTATACTCGTCTTGTCAAATCCAACATGGTTCATGGTGTTTAACTGTTCATGCAGATGAAGGAGCTGCTTACTATAAGCAAGAAATAGTTGACACAATAAAAAAAGAGATTTTTAGGTTTCCTTATGAAAGAATAAATGACTTTTTCGTTGATAGTTCATCTATTTGGATTGGTTCAAAATTTGGTTTGTCTAGAATTGATACCGAAAACCTTGAAAGAACGGATTATTTAAACCTTCCTGCATTTAAAAAAATAACAAGCATAAATGAAACGGAAAAAGAAATTTACTATCTAGACTTTCATTATGGATTATTTAAGTATGAAAAGGAAAGTAAAAGTATTACTCCTATAAATGAAATCAATAATTATGTATTTGAATCAAATTACAAATTTTTTAGTTCTTATTTAATTAATAATCAACTAATAATAATTGGTTCTCCAATGGATAAATGTGGATATTACTTAAAAGGTAATGCATGTTTATTTATTTACAATTTGGATAACAATAATGTTAATAAAATAGAAACTAGCCTTGAATACTTTGATGATTTTATAAAAAAGGACAATTTTTTAATAGGTTTTGGAGAATGGATAGAGTACTATGAAGGTGGAGACTTTGCCAATTTTGGAGGTGCAATAGCCTTTGACTATAAAACACATCAAATAACTGAAATTACAAATACGCCAATAATCAACTTATCAGTTAGTAATGACGGACTTGAAGCTATAAGCATTCAAGGAGAAGAGATTACCGCTCAGTTGATTTATTCTCGTTTAAAACTTTTTGAAGGCTTTAGTTTTCCTGTAAAGAACAAATCACTGCAAAACGATACTATTTATTTATCTTATAATGGAGACTCAATAAGATATATTGAGAATAAAAGAGTAGTTGTTAACAATAAACTATTTGGAGAATACTTGTCTCTACATCAAACTCTCAATAATAACCGATATAATGAAAATGACTCTCTTTTAGTTAACTTATTGTTCAGACAATCAATGTTAAAAATTAATAGAGGAAAAGTAGAATTAGATAAATATTAAAAAAAACTGTGTATAACAGGCAGTTCCTTTCACCCCTGTTCGCGCGCGTCTTTTTTTTGGACGCGTGCGCTGATAGTCGAATAGATTTATTTGTTTGAGCTCTTTTTAATACCGCATCATTATTGGCACATAAAACCAGTTTCCTTATATAGTATAATACCGCACTCGTCATAAGACGAGCGCGAACCTGGAAACCTAGGACTTTCCCAATTTACAAGACTCTCCAACGTCCACCGACTGGCGGACTTGGAAACGTCAAATATAAAGACTTAACGTTTCCATGTGGCTATCGCCACGATGGAAAGTTGTGCCTAGACCGAGGACTTTCCATCGTCCACAGGCTTGTGGACATGGAAACGTCAAAATAGCTATGAAGAGAAACTTTCGAAAACCCCTGTTCGCGCGCGTCTTTTTTTGGACGCGTGCGCTGATAGTCGGATAGATTTATTTGTTTGAGCTCTTTTTAATACCACATCATTATTGGCACATAAAATCAGTTTCTTTATGTAGTATAATACCGCACTCGTCATAAGACGAGCGCGAACATGGGAATCTGGGACTTTCCCAATTTACAAGACGTTTCCAAGTCCACCGACTGGCGGACTTGGAAACGTCAAAATTGCTTTAAAGAGAAACTTTCGAAAACTTTCAACTAACAACCAAGATTAAAGTTTTGCCCTTAGGCAAAAAATCCTAATTTTGCACAAAAGCATTTAGTAATGAGCATTCAAACCAATATTCAGGAAATTAAGAGTTCACTTCCACCGCACGTTACATTGGTGGCTGTTTCTAAAACACATCCCGTAGAGGTTATTATGGAGGCCTACAATGCTGGCCATAGGATTTTTGGCGAAAACAAAGTGCAGGAGTTGGTTTCAAAGTACGAGGGAATGCCCAAGGATATTGAGTGGCATCTTATAGGACATTTGCAGTCCAATAAGGTTAAGTATATTGCAGCGTTTGTTAGCCTTATTCATTCAGTAGATAGTATAAAATTACTGGAGGTAATTGACAAGGAGGCTCAGAAACACAATAGGGTTATAGACTGCTTGCTACAAATTCATATAGCATCGGAGGAGACAAAGTTTGGCCTTTCGGCCGATGAGTTGGAGGAACTGCTCAGTTCCAATGATTTTAAGGAAATGAAGAATATTCGTGTGGTTGGCTTAATGGGAATGGCAACCTTTACCGATAATATGGCTCAGGTTCGCATGGAGTTTAAATTCCTTAACAATCTGTTTAAATCAGTTAAGGAGAAATACTTTGCCGATAAGCCTTGGTTTAAGGAACTGTCCATGGGTATGTCGAGCGACTACGCTGTAGCAGTAGAGGAGGGGAGTACAATGGTTCGGATTGGCAGTAATATTTTTGGTCACAGAAACTATAAATCAAACTAATTTTGTAATTTACGCCTACTAAACCTAAACGCAATGGCAAATTTTGAAACAAATTATTTGGGATTAGCCCTTAAATCGCCCTTAATTGTTAGTAGTTCGGGGTTAAACTCGTCTGTAGATAGAATTAAGAAGTACGAGGAGATGGGGGCTGGTGCAATTGTGCTAAAATCGCTTTTTGAGGAGCAAATAATGCACGAGGTCGATAACCTTGCTCAGTACTCCGACTATACCGAGGCCGCCGATTATCTTAAAAGCTACGTTACCGCAAACAATGTGCAATCGTATATCGAGATGATTAAGCAGGCCAAGGCTGCAGTTAAGATTCCTGTAATTGCCAGCATTAACTGTGTAAGCGCATCGCAATGGGTAACCTTTGCTTCGCAAATTCAGCAAGCAGGCGCCGATGCGTTGGAGGTAAACGTTTTTATGTTGCCCACCGATGTTCGTAAAACCCCCGCTGAGCTGGAGGAGGTTTATTTTACTTTAGCCGATAAGTTAGCCCAAATTGTGACAATTCCTGTTGCGTTTAAGCTGGGAAATCATTTTACTAATCCGCTTCGAATTATTGAGCAACTTTGGTACAGAAAGGCTAAGGGTGTGGTACTTTTCAACCGTTTCTTTGAGCCCGATTTTGATATCAATGCAATGAAAGTTGTTCCTTCGTCAGTGTTAAGCAATCCTGCTGATTTGAGAAATACCTTGCGTTGGGTTGGAATGGCAAATCATCTTGTACCTAAAATTGATATTTCTGCATCAACAGGCGTTCACGATGGCGATGCAATGATTAAGGCAATACTTGCTGGAGCATCGTCCGTTCAGGTTTGTTCGGCAATTTATAAGAATGGGCCACAGCATATTGCTACAATGCTAAATGCAATGGCCGATTGGATGAACAAAAAGGGCTACAAGTCAATTAACGACTTTAAAGGCTTAATGAACTATGGCAAAATTGAAAATCCATCGCATTACGAGCGTAGCCAGTTTATGAAGTACTACTCTAACTATGAATAGTTGATATATAAAACCAAAACAAAAGCCGATGAATTTTACCATCGGCTTTGTTTTTAATATTTTGTCGTAAGTATTCTCTTACTTCAATCTTCTAACTTCTCTATCTTCCCCCTCCAAATTCCTCCATAACTAAAATCATTTGTTGTACTAGAGGTTGTTTGTCTTTCGAGATTTTCTTAACCTCATTTTTTAAATGTAAGGTGTATTCAGCAATCTTTTCATCGCTAGTATTATCCAACGCATCCTCAATTACACTAAAGGCCTCAATGCTGGTTTGGTAGTCTGCTTTGGAGAGCAAATCGATAAATAGTTCAATCTCATTGCTGAAATCGAGCCTGCTTTGCCAGCAAACGGAAACTAAGTGCGATACATCGGACAGATTCCGTTTCTCTTTAATTGCGTTGATAATTTCCACTGCAGCGGATTGATTTTTGATGTCAACTAAAAAACTCACCACAGCTTCCTTTAAAACCTCGCTACGCTTAGTGAATAGTAAATTGATAATGGAACCAACCATATAATCCTCACCACTCTCGCGGAGTTCCTCAAGGGTCGAAATTATAAACTCATCGGAGCCTTCCATGAGATTTTGCTCGAATATTGCTTTCTTAGTATTGATATTGTTGCTCTTGCTCTCCATTTTGAAATAATTTTTGCAAAGGTAATCATTGTTGTAAGAGAAAAGTAAGGATTTTTAGGTTGACATAAAACAATTTAAAATAATTCAATACTAATAAGTGTTAGTTTAGCTCTCTTTAAAAAAACATCTATTTATATTGACTTTTTCAAATTTATATTAACTTTACTTGTTGAAAACATTAGACATTGTTATTAACCCAAATAAAATTTGATAGTTATGGTCATAGGGTTAGCCAAGAATCGATTAGTGCTACTAGGCTTGATGCTCATTTTTGTGGTCAGTTCCTGCAAGTCCGACCGAAGTAAGGATGCAATTACGGTATCGACCGATGAACTTGCAACGGATAGTACTGTGACTGCAGGTATACAGTCTGTTAAGCAAATTTTTTACTCCTTGCCATCGCCGTTGGAAACAGCTCTAATACTAAAGCGTTCAGGCGCTAAGTATAACGAGGAAATTTTGAATCCAGTTGAAAATGTTTCGCGATACAATACCAATAAGAGTATGGCGCTTAACTTGGGTATTTATAGTACCGATTTAAGTTATGCAAGCCTTTTCGACCAAACTCAGGCTACCATTAAGTTCATGACAGCATCCAAAAAGATGGCTGAGAATTTGGGCATTCTTAACGCCATTGATAATGCCGTTATTCAGCGCTTGGAGGAGAATGTTAATAATCGTGAGGTGATAATGGAAACTATTTCGGAGACCTTTCTTAATACCAACTCTATTCTAGAGGAGGACGATAGGGTTGCCGTTGGTTCAATAATACTGGTTGGTGGCTGGCTCGAAGGGCTTTACATTGCAACATCATTGGTGGGCGATGTTAATTCCACTGATAACGAATTAGTTGATAGAATTATAGACCAAAAATTTTCGTTAGAAACAGTTCTTAATCTTTTAAACCAAAATATCGAAAATCCTGATATTAAGGATATTTATAACGATATAGCTGAATTAAAGAAAATTTACGACGAGGTGCAAATCTCCGTATCAAAGGTTGAGGTTGTTCAGGATAGCAAGAGTAAGGTGGCCACTTTAAGTTCCAAGAATGTGGTTACTGTGAAACCTGAAGTTTTCAATAAACTCAAACTTAAAGTTAAAGAATTGCGTACAAAGTACACAGCATAATTTATTTTGGTATGAAATCATTCCTATATATTATTACACTGGGTCTGTTTTTGTTGCTTCCTTTTGCAGGAAATGCACAATGCAAGAACTTCGCCAAGAAGGTTTGTAAGTTGGAGTTGAACCCATATATTCACGATGGTAACTTTAATGCCGCAATTCTTACCGAAGGTGAAGATGCAGAGTTGTTCAAAACCTTCTATGCAGGTCAGGAATACCGTATTTCCGTTTGCGGTTCAGAGTCTATTCCTCAGGTTGAGTTTATAGTGATGGATGTGGACCGTAAGGTGCTATACTCCAATGCAAAAAATAAATATGCTACGAGTTGGGACTTTAAAGTAGAGGCTACACAGCAGTTAATAATTGTTGTAAAGGTTCCTGCATCGGATGATAAATCTGCAGAAATTGCCAGTGGTTGCGTGGCTATTATGTTTGGGTTAAAGGCTGATTAAAACTTTTTTTTATAATGAATAAAAGCCGCTTTTGCGGCTTTTTCATTTTCAGAGTTTATCGTTCAAGAATTTTCCAGTGTACGATGCATCATGTTTTGCCAACTGCTCTGGAGTTCCTTCAAAAACTAGATACCCACCGCCATCGCCTCCCTCAGGGCCTAAATCAATAACCCAGTCGGCGCACTTTATCACTTCTACATTGTGCTCAATAAGAATTATGCTATGCCCTTTTTCGATAAGCGCATCGAAAGCAGAAAGCAACTTTTTGATATCGTTAAAATGCAATCCTGTGGTGGGCTCATCAAAGATGAAAAGTATAGATTGATTGCTTTCATCCTTTTGTAGGAACGATGCTAGTTTTACACGTTGACTTTCGCCACCGCTCAACGTACTCGATGCTTGCCCTAGTTTGATATATCCCAAACCTACATCCTGCAATGGCTTTAAGCGGTCAACAATTTTTCGTTCTGTTGATGTTTTTCCATTATCGAAGAACTCTATGGCTTGGTTTACAGTCATCTCAAGGATATCGAAAACATTGGCATCCTTGTATTTTACCTCAAGCACTTCGTCCTTGAAGCGTTTTCCCTTACAGCTCTCGCAGATAAGGGTGATATCGGCCATAAACTGCATCTCAACGTGAATTACACCCTCACCTTGACACTCCTCGCACCGGCCACCTTCAACATTGAACGAGAAATGAGAGGGCTTAAAGCCGCTCTTTACAGCGTACTGCTGCTCCGAGAGCAATTTGCGAACCTCGTCCCATGCTTTTATATAGGTTACAGGGTTGCTGCGCGACGATTTTCCTATTGGATTTTGGTCAACCATTTCAACGCCTTTAATTACTCTAAAATCACCCTTAATGGCATCGAACTGGCCAGCTCTTTCGCCAGAGCCAGTTAACTGCTTTATTAGTGCAGGATAGAGAATACCTTTAACTAATGTTGACTTTCCGGAGCCACTAACTCCAGTTACGACAGTTAGTGCGTTAAGCGGAAATTTCACATTGATATTCTTAAGGTTATTCTCCCTTGCACCGAGTATTTCTATGCTGTTATTCCATTTTCTACGCCTAATGGGAACAGGTATTTTCTCCTTTTGGGTAAGGTATTTAGCGGTAAGACTATCGGTAGCTTTATTCAATCCATCAATATCGCCTGCATAAACCACTTCGCCACCCAATCGGCCAGCGTATGGACCAATATCGATGATATAATCGGCCGAGCGCATTATCTCCTCATCGTGCTCAACAACAACGACGGTGTTACCAAGGTTACGCAGTTCCTTTAGTACACCTATTAATAAATTAGTATCGCGAGAGTGTAAGCCAATGCTAGGTTCATCAAGAATGTAAAGCGAACCAACCAAACTACTCCCAAGCGATGTGGCCAAATTTATACGTTGCGATTCACCTCCAGAAAGCGTAGCCGATAAACGATTAAGTGTTAGGTAGCCAAGCCCAACATTGTTCATATAGTCTAAACGGTTATTAATTTCCGTTAGGACACGTTTTGCAACACCAGCATCGTGCTCATCCAAATTCAACTCCTTGAATATCTCCAATAACTCAGAAATTGGAATATTCACCATTTGTTGAATGGTGTAGTTGCTCACCTTAACGTACGAGGCTTCGGGGCGTAATCGAGAGCCCTTGCAGGCAGGGCAAACAGTTTTGCCCATATAGCGCGATAGTAGAACTCTGTACTGAATTTTATACCTTTTTTCCTCCAATTCCCTAAAGAAGCCGTAAATTCCCATGAAATGACGTGTGCCATCCCAAAGTATTCGTTTCTGCTCCTCGGATAGTTGGTAGTAGGGTTTATGGATAGGGAAGTCGTACTTTGAAGCGTGCTCAATCAACTTATCCTTGTACCAACTCATACTTTCACCTTTCCAGCAGGCAATGGCCTCCTCGTAAATTGATAGGCCTCTGTTGGGAACCACTAAATCTTCATCAATGCCTATTACTTTACCGTAGCCTTCACATTTTGGACAAGCGCCAAGTGGACTGTTAAAACTGAAAAGATGCTCGGTTGGTTCTTCAAACTTAATTCCATCAACCTCAAAAATATTGGAAAAATGCTCCTCCAAGACCTTATCGTCCAGATGGATTTTAAGTAAGCAGAACCCGTTGCCTTCGGCAAGCGCTGTTTGAATGGAATCGGCAATTCGACTGAGGAAGTCCTCCTCGTGCGAAACTGCAAAACGGTCGATAACCAAGCGTAATTCTGCCCCTGAAATGTTGATTAATTCTCGAATTTTATCCTCATCAATCCTTACAGTTTGGTCGCCCACCTCTACGCGTGTAAAACCTTCGCGGGCAAGTTCATCGAGCCTTGCTTTTGGGTTGCCATTTAGCACCAATGGTGCTAGCAGGGTCATTTTCACCCCCTCATCGTAAGCACTTATAAAGTTAACCACATCGCTAACAGATTGCTTTTTGACAAGTTTTCCGGAAACAGGCGAGTAGGTTTTCCCTATTCTGGCAAAGAGCAACTTAAGGTAATCGTATATCTCAGTTGATGTACCAACGGTTGAGCGCGGGTTGCGAGTGTTTACCTTTTGCTCAATGGCAATGGCCGGTGGAATTCCACTAATAATATCAACCTCAGGCTTTGCAACACGCCCAAGGAACTGCCTAGCGTACGATGATAAACTTTCAACGTATCGCCTTTGCCCTTCGGCATAAATTGTATCGAAAGCTAAGGACGATTTGCCCGAGCCGGAAACGCCTGTTATTACAATGAGTTTATTACGAGGAATATCGAGGCTTATATTCTTAAGGTTATGAACCCTAGCCCCTTTTATCGATATAACATTTTTATCTTGAACCGCCATTTGCCAAAAATTAACTTGCAAAGATAGCGGTTATTAGGAGAATAAGTTGAAGATTGTTGGTTAAAAAAGATAGATAAGTCAGAGGTAGGCTGATTATCTATATCTGTACATCTGAACTATATAGTAAATAATTGGGCCAAGAATTAAAATCATTAAAAACGGAGTGAAAAGAACCGAAAACTTTCCTAGTCCGTTGATATTTCCTAATGTTTGCTGCGATGAGTATAATGATATTAGGATATGTTCAACTGTAATGCAAAGTTTTAGTGTTCGTATCATCTTTACACCTAAATAGTATTGATTGCGTGCATTTGTGTCTGTAATTTCAATAGGGTAGTTAAATAGGTGGGGTTTTTGGTTAAATATTGAGAGTACAGTTACAATGATGGTGCTAATTGAAGGAAGGAGGAATAATGTAAATTTCTGTTTGTAATCAGCCGCTTCGCCAAATTCATTAATGTGCGATGGAATACTTTCAGGAAGTTTGCAGTAAATAACAATTGTATAAGTCCAAAATCCAAGTATTAACGCCCAAATAATTGCTTCGATAATTTTATCTGCCAAACTCATTTCAATCTTTATGAATGGTTGACGTGGTTTCTTGTTAAAGGATTTTGTATTCATATTTATGGAATTCGGAAACATTTTGTATCAAAAGTATGTATAAAATACTAAAGCAATTTTGATTATTTCAGAAAAATTAGCTTACTTGGCACAATAAATGGTATAATAATACTACAAACACTTTAAACTGATTGCCTATAGATAGAAGCTCTACACGTTAACCAAAATAAGAGGAGGTTGCCGTGAATGCAAACCACACCACCGACCAAGAGCTTCTGTCGGAAATCATCAATGGTAGTAATGCCGCGTTGGAGATGCTTATTAAGCGTCATGAGAGAAAAGTGTACACCTACATTTTAATGATGGTGCGCAAACCCCATTTGGCAGAAGACTTAATGCAGGAGACCTTTGTGAAGGTTATTCGCTCGTTAAAAGAAGGACGATACTCGGAGAACAACCGTTTCCAGTCCTGGTTAATGCGCATAGCGCATAATCTGGTGATTGACCATTTTCGTCATAACAAGCAGTACCGCGAGGTTTCCAACGAAGATTCACCTGTCGATTTATTCAGTTCACCTCGTTTTGCCGAGATGAATGTAGAGCAGGCAATGGTGTTCGATAGGGTTTTGGATGAAGTTAGAATGCTTATCGACAAATTACCCGATGACCAGAAAGAGGTGATAATGCTCCGTTACTATGGCGATTTAAGTTTTAAGGAAATTGCGGAGTTAACTAACGTTAGCATAAATACTGCGCTGGGTAGAATGAGATATGCGCTAATAAATCTCCGAAAAACAGTTAAGGAGAAGAATTTAAACCTTGAGTTTGGGTTTTAAGTAGAGCACAAATTACACGGATAGAACAGATTTGCGCAAATTTATAGTTAGTTTGGCTGTGCAAGTCTGTTTAATTTGTGTTCATCAGTGTTCTATCATTTTAAAATTAATAGCACTTTTTTATACAATAATTGGAAGTTCATTTCCGTTATTACAGAAAAAGATGCCTATGAATAGAATCTATACACAACTACTTTACATCAGGAAAACATACAATAATGGGGACGGATATTCAAATCATACTATAATTCAATTGCCATTCCCATTGACCAAGGAGATTGAAAGGCTTAAAGCGCTTATGAATCAACTTGAAGCGTTAACACCAAAGATTCCTGATGATTCCGTTAAACGGATTATGGAAAAGCTAAATTTTTAAAAACCGGAAAATATTTTCCGGTTTTTTCTTGATTTTTCAAAAATTAAAATGATATATTTGTGATATCAAAATAATATCACTCAAAATTTAAACTATGAAAACAACTGAAGAAAAATTTAGTGGACTTAGATTGTCCGGTATTTTTATGTTGCTCTTTAATATTCTTTTCCTTTTCGGAATAATCTTCTTTTTTGTTCGTTTGGTATCGTCTCCATACTTAACTGATACCCAAGGAGCCATTTATGGCATATCTCTAGGCTTTTCGTTTATCTTGAATCTGATTTTCTGGGCAGGGTTTATGCAAATTGAGCCCAACGAAGCTCGTGTAATGGTTTTCTTTGGTAAGTATGAGGGAACAATTAAGGATAACGGTTTCTTTTGGGTTAATCCTTTCTATGCCAAGAAAAGACTGACGCTCCGTGCTCGTAACCTCGATGCAGAGCCAATTAAGGTAAACGATAAAACTGGTAATCCAGTGATGATTGGCGTTGTGGTGGTTTGGCGTTTGGCAGATACTTATAAGGCATCGTTCCATGTCGATAATGCTTCGATGGCAGCCAATGTTGCGGGAGCAACTGCAACCGCAAAGTTAAATGAGAAGATGATGGCCTATCAAAACTTCGTTAAAATTCAATGCGACGCCGCATTGCGCTACGTTGCAGGATTATACTCATACGACCATTCGGGAACCAGCGTTGATAGCGAAATGACATTAAGGTCGAATGGCGAAGAGATTAACCAGATTCTGGAGCAACAAATGAATGAACGCCTTGCAATTGCAGGAATTGAGGTGATTGAGGCAAGAATTAATTATCTAGCATATGCTCCTGAGATTGCTGCAGTTATGCTACGCCGTCAGCAAGCCGATGCTATTATTGCTGCCCGTGAAAAAATAGTTGATGGTGCTGTAGGTATGGTTAAGCTAGCTTTAACTAAACTTGCCGACGATAAGATTATTGAGTTCGATGAGGATAAAAAGGCTGCAATGGTTAGTAACCTAATGGTTGTGCTTTGCTCGGAGGATTCTGCAAGTCCAATAATCAATGCGGGAACTTTACATCAGTAGGTTATGTCGAAAAAAAAATCGTTTGTACTAAGGATTGACCCAGATAAAATGGATGCACTGGAGAAATGGGCTGCGGACGAGTTCCGCAGCACCAACGGCCAGTTGGAATGGATTATCGACCAGGCGCTTAAGAAGTCAGGCCGCTGGAAATCTCCGAAAAACAAAGATGACAAGAACTCAAATAAACAAGAAAATGAGAATAGTTAAATCAAAAAATCCCTGTCCCAAGTGTGGGGGTAAGGATTTTGAACTTGGCGAAGCGTACATTGCTGGTAGTATAATCACTAAGATTTTTAATATTCAGAATAGGAAATTCAGTTCGTTTACTTGCATGAAATGTAAATACACTGAGTTCTATCAAGTTCCGGCAAGCAAGGCACTTAATGTTTTAGATTTTTTTGTGGGGTAATCAGATGTCAATTGAATAGATTAACGGTATGGCAAGCAACAATCCCAGCAGTCTCTGTTCTTAAGCGTGATGTTCCAAGGCTAATTTCTTCATAACCCTTACTCACGGACTGTTCGACTTCCGATGGTGTAAAATCGCCTTCTGGGCCAATAAGTATTGTAACTTTTGAGTTTGGTTGTAAGTTGTCCTTTAGGGGTGGTAAGTCCCAACTATTGCAGTGAGCAATAAATTTTTGCCCTTCGATATTCTGATTCAAAAATTGCTTAAGCGAAATCATCTCATTTAACTTTGGAACGTAAGCCTTGATTGATTGCTTTACAGCTGAAATAATTATTTTATCGAGCCTATCGTTGTTTACAACCTTACGTTCTGAACGGTCGCAAAGTATTGGTGTAATTTCATCAACGCCAATTTCTGTTGCTTTTTCGAGGAACCATTCTAGGCGTTCAATATTCTTGGTAGGAGCAATAGCTATGTGTAGGTAAAAATTGCGCTTGCCAAACTCTGTTTTCACATCGGTTACAATTACCTCGCAACGCTTGGGGTTCGAATTAGCAATGCTTGCCGTAAAAAGATTCCCTTTTCCATCTATCAATGTTATCTCATCACCAGCATTTAGCCTTAATACTCGTATACAATGTTTCGACTCTTCCTCGGGTAGAGTGTATGTATTGCCTGCAATATCGGGAGCGTAAAAAATGTGCATCTGTTCGTTTTTTTTGTCATTTCAAAAATAGTTAATAGATATCAGACATCAGATGTCAGACATCAGATTTTTGAATACTTCATTATTTTTAAAGTTTAGGATAGAGAAAAAATATCGTTTAATTTTGGTGATGTTTAATTTCTAAAGTCTGCATTTAATGAAGAAAATTGGTGTTTTGTCTGATACTCATGGTTTTTGGGATGAGGGTTTGGATGTGTTTTTTGCAGATTGCGATGAAATTTGGCATGCAGGCGATATTGGCTCATTGGAGTTAGCTGATAGAATATCAAAATTTAAGCCTTTGCGTGCTGTTCATGGGAATATTGATGACCACAGAATAAGGATAAGTTATCCTAACTTTTTGCATTTCAAAGTTGAAGAGGTTAAAGTGCTAATGACACATATTGGAGGTACTCCTGGAAGGTACGATATTCAAGCGAAACCACTTATTGAAACGCTCCAGGCCAATATATTTGTATGTGGGCATAGCCATATCCTGAAAGTAAAATTCGATAAGAAGCACAATTTTCTGTACATTAATCCTGGAGCTGCTGGTAATAGTGGTTTCCATGCTGTTAAAACAGCAATTCGTTTTGTGGTAGATGGCCAGAATATTAAGGATATGGAGGTTTGGGAGAAGATGAGGAAAGGGCATTAATTGTCACCCTTTTTGTCCTCATCTTGTTCTTCGTCCGTTATATCTTCGTTGGGTTTATCTGGATTTATGCCATATTTTAGTTGCTTATAGCGTTCACGAGCAGCGTCTAAATCTTTCTTTGTTCCAATTAGGAATCGGTAACCAATCTCGCCGGGTCGAACTTTAACTCTCTGTTCGCTCGATTTTTGCGTTTGTATTGGTAGTAGGAAGTCTGAATTGTTCGACGATACCTGCATTACACTTTTGGTATAGGTGAAAACGTAATACCTGTCATCGCCAAGATTAATATATAGGGTCATTAAGTCACCGCTACGCTTTTTGAATATTTCAATGTAACCATCTACAAACTTGTTAACCTGAATATTGCCAATGGTTCCAATGCCAAGTTTACTTGTTGAATAGAACGATTTGCGTACTGGATCCCACTTCATTTTTACTTCATTCAGAATCATTGTTGCCTCATATCCTTTAGGAATCTGGCTAAATGAGCCAAAAAGGGTTAACTGGTTTAAAGCAGGTTGAATTTGCGATGTGTCAATCCATTCGTATAGGGCTTTTTTGTAGAGTTTCCGGCTTAGGTCAACTTTATCCAGAGTAATTGCGCCATTTAGTTCGGCAGCCATTGCCTCAAGCGATTTTTGGTTGAAGTGGAAGTTGAGTTGAATTATTAAATCCATGCTTAAGTCGTTCTCATCCATTTTGTGGATTGAACTACCGTAGCTTTTTAGCTTTATTTGTCCAAGGTTAACGGGAAGTTGAACAGTTCCTTCGCCAAACGTCATACAGTAATCCTTTTGCAAACTTACGCTGTTGCCCGATGTATCTGGATTCTCTAATTTGTAAGGTTGAGCTACGGTGAATCGGCGGTTGTTGTTGTTAAAACTCATAAAACCTTGTGCCTGAACTATGGATTTATCGGCATAATCCTTACGCATTCGCATAAACCCGCCATAAAGTTTAAGAGAGTCTTCGGCAATAACAGAACCATTAACAAGGTAATTTAGGTTTAAGTTCTGTGGCTTTTCCCCTACAGGTATTCTAACTTTTTTAGGGTCGATTTGCGATTCAAATTTTAGCCATTGCGCTTTGGTATTGGGGCAGTTGTATATTGGGCGTGCACCACCCTTAAACTCTAGGAATTGGTCGGGAGCGTAAAGTCTATAATCGCCTATAAATCCGAAATGGGGGCTTAGTTTAAAGTTATCGGGTTCGGTTAAATTACCTTCTGCATAAGTATTAAGGAATGCATCGTTCTCAACATTATTTAATACAATAGTTTGCACAGAATCTCTCTCATCAACATAATCATAAAGCCCATTTCCTTTATATTTTCTTCTACTAGATATAGTTAACTCCGAATTGTATATTTTATGGTATCTTGATGATAAATTCGCGATAATGGTTGCCAAGGAAAGTTTATTCATTCTATTTGTAGGGTCAACCTTTATTTTTTTATCCTTTAAATAAATTATTGCATCCGCAGCTATAATGTATTTAACGCTATCGGACTTTAGTTCGGCGGTTTCTAAGTTATACTTTGATTTAGGTGAGAAGTAGTAAAGCGAGTCTTCTTCGGCTTTTACAGAGTAAAAAAGAGAGCCAGCGGGTAGGGAGTCTTTATCGTACATTCTGGAAACAGTAAATTCCCCATCGCGAACTGCCTCTTGCCGCATTGCAGTTAGGAAGTTTAGGTTATGCGAGTCCATTTCCCATCCAAATCTATCGAGGTGAGCCTCGTAATGTAAGGCATTGAGTTTAGCATAAACACTCTTCTGTGTTTTACTAAACTCTCCTTTTCGATTCTTGAAATCGATATTCGATTTAACACTGTCGGTGGATAGCGCTAAATATTCCGTTTTAGGTTTATATAGTTTCAGGTTTGCTTTGGGCGAGTTAAAATCGTCGGCGTTAAACTCATAATGTGATGAGCTCAATGCTGCATTTTCTAGAGTTATATCTCCATTGCCAGTTAGTCCAAGGGGTTCAAGGAGTAAGTCGCCCGTTAATTTTGCTAAAGAGTCGAACATTACAAATGGTCTTTCGCCACGTTTAATGTAAAATTTATCGCGTTTTGGTAGCCATTTTATTTTATGTCGACCACCAATTAGATTAGGATATTGGATTCCAGAGATACGCTTATCTATATTAAAGTTGTTTGATATTGTCATCATTGAATCGGGGAATAGGTACATGGCCTCTGAGGATGTAGTTGAGGAAATGTATTTTATATCGCCGTTAACAATAAGTCCTTGGTTGCTTAGGTCAACCTTATTGAAAGCAAATCCTTTGCCTCGGTAGAGCGCTAATCCTTCGGGTGGTGTTTTTTTAATAAAACCTAATGAATTATCGGGGCGGAGTACTAAAGTTTCTTCAATGGGAGCAAGGATATTTCCCGAGTATAGAATTCCCTTGAAGTTTAGGTCGATACTTTCGAAATTATCAAGATTTTCGTATGTAAAAGGTAGAATCTCGAAATAGAAGGAGTCGCGTTTATAAATACCGCCATGAATGGTTGGGTCGTCGTAGTAAACGTAAGACATTCCGGTACTGTTAAAAATGGGGTAGTTGGGGTTGCTTATTAAGCCCGATTTATTGTTAGGTTTATCAATTAAGATATTTCCGTTTATTTTCTCCATGGTGTTTTGCACGCTTTGCAGAATTCTTCGTCCGTAATTGTCCCTGTTGTTGGTTTGGTAATCGAGTTCCAATAAATCAGCATCAACTAAGTCAATTTTAAACTTATCGTAATCAAACTTAAATGTTTCTCCATAAAACTTGAATAAACCCGCTTGAACATATCCTCCAAATGCGAAATTCCTGTTTTTCTGCATAATAATTTCTTTCTTATGCGGACTAATATGTACGCTTTGGGAGTCACTAACCGAAATGTTTTCGACACCCCTAATTCGCATATCCATGGTTTTTAGGTCGAGTTCAGCGTTAGGGATATTACCTTCACAAATCGATGAAAAACGGATAACATCGTAGTCTATTTTCTGAAATCGAGCTAGGATTGCGTAACGGAGCTTTTGTGTGATTTGAACCTCGTCGGAGTTGAAGTCGTAAAGTATATACCCTTCCTTGGCAATACGCATCATTTCAATTTTAACCTGCTCAATAGGTTTGCGAAGATGAACACCAAGGTCGGCTGCGAGGAATGTTTTACTTTTCACTTTAATGGAGTAGTTCCAAATTGCTAGAAGAGGGTGCTGGTCGCTTGGACCCATCATATCATCGAAATAAATCTCGTTAAAAAAGTTGTCGGATTCAAATGATGCTCGCCCTATTGTTGCCCCAATGGATGCTCCGAAAAGTATCTTATCCTCATCTATCTTCCAACTTAGCTGGTTTGCCCAAATGCTGAGTTTATGGTAAGAACTAATGAATGGACTTTGTGTAGTTAACTTATCGGTAGGAGCAATAGTAACAGTTCTGTTCTTATTGTTATAGTTGAAGTACAGGCCAGAGTGATATATTGAGTCGTTTGGAAACTTAAAAAGGATGCTAGCTTTTTCGGTATTTAGAATTGAACGTTGAAAAATAAGGATATTCCCTTCAACCCTGAGGAACTCCTTACCGTTACGATTAATTGAGACTGTGGCAAGTTTTTCGGCCGAACCCTTTCCAATTAATCGTGAACCCTGCATGATATAACCGCCCTCATAATCTACATTTTTGAACAGATTTTTTATTTGGAACCATTTTCCGTACGATTCAAACTCGGGGTACTGAATTGAGTTTGGGTTATAGTCTTTTATTAGCCTATCGGTTACTTTCCCCAAACTAGGAGTAGTGAAATAATCTTTGTTGGTGAAGTATACTGAATCGATAGTATAGGAGTTTTTATTTAAATCGAGTTGATACTTCTTTAGGTCAACAAATATTTCGTCGTTGGGGTAGCCTGAGCGAGCCCAAGTGACCTTTCCCCCATTACCTTTCCAATTTCCTGTAGAGGGAGTGTAAACTCCACTTGTAGTTTTAATGAAGATACTATCGTTACCGTAGATACAAACCAGGTTTATTTTGTTAAGTTGAATATAGAGTTGGTCTTTAAATTCTAACTGATAGGAGGGATGCGTTCCCGATTTCCAGGCAAATGTATTTGTTTGCTTTATTACTGAGTTTTTTACAACAGCCTCTGTAAAGCGTAGATAGTTGCTAAGCGATGTTAGACTTAAATTTTCCGATTTTAAAAGTTGATGGTACGATTTATCCCAAGCATCGTAGTTTTTGTTAGCGTAGGAATCTCTGAAAAAAAAGTCGATAAGCTTTACGTAGGTTAGCACCAAATCCTTTTTCTCAGGGAGGATTGGTAGCATTAGGTTTGATATTTCGATGATATTTTTTTTATGCTCTTCGTTTATGGTATCGCTTGCCCAGAATATGGTAAATTTCTTGATGAATTCCTCATCTTCCTTCGGAAGGTCCTTGTTAACAATGGAATTTAGTTCGGCGGGGTATTTTAGAATGTCGCCCGAGAACTTATCATCATCCTGATGAAATGCTTTGGGCGAAAATGTTATGGCAAAAACCAAAACTGTAATGGAAAACAAAATGTACCAAAACCTTCTGTTAACAAGCATGTCCAATTAGTTTAGTTAGAAAAAGAAACCATTGCCCAGTCGTCGCGGTAGAATGTTTCCTGATGCTTCAGTCCTAATTTCTCCGCTGCTTGAATTAATGTGTTCACATCGGAGCGTAGGATACCGCTCATAAATAGTTTGCCGCTAGGATTTAAACTCGATTTATAGGTGGATAAATCGTTTAGCAAAATATTTAGGTTTATGTTGGCAATAATTAAATCAAAACGTTTACCCGAGATTAAAGCAGCATCGCCAAGTAAAACCTCGGTTTTTGTGCATCTATTTTCTGTAACATTCTCCAGAGAGTTGCGGTATGCCCACTCATCGTTATCAATGGCAACCACATCTGCCGCACCTTTCATTTCGGCTAAGATTGCTAATACGCCTGTTCCGCATCCCATGTCTAAAACTGTTAATCCTGTGACATCGGTATTCAGCAACGCATTAATCATCAGGTGTGTAGTTTGATGATGACCTGTTCCGAAGGACATTTTTGGGTCGATAACAATTTCGTAATCAGTTTTTGGAAAATTGGTATGGAATGATGCTCGAACCAGACATTTATTATCGACTAGAATTGGCTCAAAGTTCGATTCCCAAACCTCGTTCCAGTTCTTATCGGCAATACTATTCACCTCAAAATTTATAGAAACTCCCTCGGGAAGAAATAGACTTTCCATTGCCTGTTCTTCAGAAAAATCCTTGTTAAATTTAATGTATGCACGAAAGCCTTTATCGTCCTCCATAAAACTCTCAAAGCCCAACTCTGATAGCTGGGCAATGAGAATACTATTGGTTTCCTCGCTTGGAGGGGTTACGCTGATTACTAGTTCTGTGTAACTCATTTTTTAAAGTTAAAAGTTATATCCGTTAGTAGTTATCTTGTCATGCTGAACGGAGCGAAGCATCTCTTTTGTTGAACTAGATCCTTCGCTTTGCTCAGGATGACAAATGATTAACAGTCAACTAAAACGCCTTTGCTATTCCAATAAAATCTTCGGCCACGAGCGATGCTCCACCAATTAAACCACCATCAACATCTGCTTTTGCAAAAATCTCAGCAGCATTGGAAGGTTTGCAACTTCCACCGTAAAGAATACTTATTTCGTTGGAAATGTTTACTCCAAATTTCTTGGTCAGAAGTTGACGAATAAATGCGTGCATTTCCTGAGCTTGCTCTGCAGTGGCAGTTTTTCCAGTACCAATTGCCCAAACTGGTTCGTATGCAATAACTACTTTTAGCATCTGCTCGGCAGTTAAGCCAAATAGCGATTCGCTAACCTGTTGTTCAACAACTTTAAAGTGATTGCTGCTCTCGCGCTCATCCAACTTTTCGCCACAGCAAAATATTGGGGTTAGAGAGTTCTCCAATACAAGATTTATTTTTTTGAAAAGCATTTGGTTGTCCTCGCCAAAATACTCACGACGCTCGGAATGCCCAAGAATTACATAATTAACACTAACTGAGCCAAGCATAGGTGCCGAAACCTCACCGGTGTATGCTCCTTTATCCCACATTGCGCAGTTTTGTGCACCAACTTTTATGCGACTACCTTTGGTTATTTTAACGGCTTCGCTTAAATGTGTAAATGGCGGAATCACTATAAGTTCAACATCGGTAGGCACACCTGCCGATTTGGAGATTACCTCTTTTGCCAAGTTAAATCCTTCGGGAAGCATTGTGTTCATCTTCCAGTTTCCAGCTACAATCTTCTTTCTCATAATGCTTTAAGTTGAATTTTGATTAAGAAATGAATTGTACCAAAATTACGAAAAAATAAGGAGTGAAACGTGAAAACTAGAAAGTGAAAAGGAATAAATGCAATTTACAATGATAATACGCTGATTGTTAAGCGCAAACTAGCGGTTTGTTTTACAATCAACTAAACTTAACTCTTGGGTCGAGTACAGAGTAAAGAATATCTACAAGTAGATTGATAACCACAAAAATTAACGATAATGACACCACGCATCCTATAACAAGTGGAACATCGTAGCTGTTAAGGGCGTTTACCATCACGTAGCCAAGTCCTTTCCAACCAAAAATATACTCCACAAATATTACACCTGTCATTAACGAGGCGAACCAACCCGAAACTGCTGTTACAACTGGGTTTAGTGAGTTCTTAAGGGCGTGTTTACGAATTATTGTGCTGTATTTTAATCCTTTGGCTTTGGCGGTTCTAATATAATCCTGACTCAGCGTTTCGAGCATTGAACTGCGGGTTAGCTGGGTAATAATTGAAAGCGGACGTAATCCTAATGTTAGCGTTGGGAGAATTAGGTTTTTGAGTTGAAGGTGTATTCCCTCGCCAAAATCGTCAACTACCCAAAGGTTGCCAGTTAGGTTTAACCCTGTGTATTTGCCAAGCAAAAAGGCAAAAATCCAGCCTACCAGTATTGCCGCAAAGAACGATGGCAAGGACATTCCAAAAGCCGAGAATATCAATGCACTTTTATCAAAAATGGAATCCTTTTTTATGGCCGCAATTATACCTAGAAAAATCCCCACGATTGTTGCAAAAATCATCGATGTAAGCGCCAGTATAAATGTATTTGGAAGAGTTTCGCCCACTATCGATGTAACTGTTTTTTTACTTTGATATGAGCGGCGTAGGTACGGGAATTTCAGCACAAGAACTCTGCTTTTTCCAAACGGTATCAAACTAATGGCGCCTGTGTACAAAGTTTTATCGAGATAGATATAGCTGTCCGGATTTCTTGGGTTATGGATTGACACTGGCGAAAAATCGTTCAGGTATTTTAGGTACTGGTAGCCCAGAGGTTTATCCAATCCCAAATCGTGACGGGCAGCTGCAAGCGATGCTGAATCGGTGCGCTGTCCCATAACCATACGGGCTGGGTCGCCGGGTATCATGTTAAATAGTAGGAAAATAAGCGATACCACCCCAAACACGATGAGGAAACTGTAGAAAACTTTTTTGGTGATGTAGTAAAGCAAAGAGTTAGAAAGTTAAAAGTTAAAGGAATTACTATAGCCTAAACTTAATAAATATGAATGACTATTTACCAACAACGAACAACTATTCTTTATCAAACTGTTTAGCCTCTTCCCAAATAACATTCATTTGGTCGAGGGTCATATCCTTGAGCGATTGGCCTTGCTTAATGGTTTTTGACTCCAGGTAGTTGAATCGTTTCATAAACTTTCGGTTTGTGCGCTCCAAAGCAGTTTCGGGGTCGATATTAAAAAGCCTAGCCACATTGACCATAGAGAATAGAAAATCGCCAAATTCTTGCTCCATTTTTTCGGCGTTACCTTTTCTTATTTCAACTCTTAATTCCTCCATCTCCTCGGCAACTTTGTCCCAAACCTGATTCGGCTCTTCCCAATCGAATCCAACCGCACGCACCTTTTCCTGAATTCTATTTGCCTTAATAAGCGCGGGTAAAGATGAAGGAACTCCAGATAGAACGGTTTTGTTGCCGTCCTTTTCCTTGGTTTTTAGCATTTCCCAGTTTTGAATTACCTCATTGGTGTTGTTAACCTTAACATCGCCATAGATATGCGGATGTCGATATATCAATTTTTTCGAAAGGCTGTTTATAACATCTACAATGTCGAAAGCTTTTTGCTCATCGGCTATTTTGGAGTAGAAAACAATATGAAGCAGAATATCACCGAGTTCCTTTTGGATTGAGGCCAAATCGTTTTCAAGAATTCCTTCGGAAAGCTCGTATGTTTCTTCAATAGTCAGGGGACGAATGGTATCCATTGTTTGGCTTTTATCCCATGGGCATTTCTCGCGGAGTTCGTCCATAATATCCAACAACTTTCCAAATGCTTCAAGGGCTTCTTTCTTGCGTAAATCGTTATTCATTTCTTGTTTTTTAATTGTCGTGGAACTTTACCATAATGCTGGAGCCAACCTGTAGGGCGTGCATTTCGGCTGCAAAACCGTTATTTAGGGCAACTTCCAATAGGTTTAGCGTGTTAAACAGGGCTAAAAGTTCACCTTCCTCCACATCGGAGTAGGTTTTAACGATTTCATCAATCCTGTAGTTGAAACTTTGAACGTAGATTGTAAATCTACGCCCTTTGCCTACGCGTTCAAATAAATCGCGCGATATATTGGTTATTGCATTAAGGTAAGAATCAATAAAAATAACACTTCCAGTGATAGTTGTATCATCAATGGCTGCTCTAAGCGGAATGCTCTGCTTGTAGTTCTCGGTGATAACAGCAATATCGTCGAGTTCAGAGTCACTAACCAACGCTTTAATTGCCGATGCCGCAGCATCGAGCGATGCAAAGCTGGAACTATCCTCGTAGGGAAACGAGAAAACCTTTTTGGGAGTATCCTTGGTAATTAAACCTAGAATTCCATTGTCGGGAATAATCAAGTAATGATTTCGATACTCAAAAAGCAGCAACTGTTTGCCTTCGGTATTTTCAGTATTCACTAAACAAAGATGAATGGTACCCTGTGGAAAATTCTCGAAGCTGTGCTTAAGCACAAAGGCGGCATGCATATGGTCGAACGACGGAACTTTGTTGCTCAACTCAACAATATTTAAGTTTGGAGAAATGGAAAGCAATCGGCCAGTAAGCATTCCGATATAGTAATCGTGCCTGTTCCAGTCGGTTGTGAGAGTTATTATCTGAGTTTTTGAGTTACCGTTTTCCATAATCGCAAAACCTACCACAAAAGTAATAATAAAGTTGGAAGCGGGAAGTTCATAGATAAATGTAAAATGTAAAATGCAGAATGATTAGCCCTAAAGGAGTTTTATCAATAGCCCCGAGTTTTAACTCGGGGTTTAGTGTATGAAACCATATAACCATCAACAATAATGTCAATAAGTTTTTGATATTTAGTTTTTGCCCAATGCGTAAATCGCAGATGTTGAATTATCTTTGTGCATATTTTTATTAGATGACATCAAAAAAAACAGTGAGCGAAAGAATTATCCTAATTGAGGGTATCGACCCTTTAGTTCTTTACGGCGTTAATAACACACGCTACGATTCAATTGCACGTCATTTTCCAAAACTCAAACTAATTGCCCGTGGCAACGAAATTAAGGCCATTGGCGATGATGATTTAATTGATGAGTTGGAGGATAAAATCAATAAAATGATTGATTTTCACCGAAAGTATGGCTACTTGACCGAAACGAATATTCAGGATTTCCTTACCGATAATCTTGAGTCAATCAATCAGGCCGAGGAGGATGCTGCCGATGTGCTTGTATTTGGAAATCACGGAAAGGTTATAAAGGCAAGAACTGTAAATCAACGAAAATTAGTTGAGTTATATAGCGATAACGATTTGCTATTTGCTATCGGTCCTGCAGGTTCAGGTAAAACATATACAGCCATAGCCCTTGCAGTTCGGGCATTAAGGAATAAGGAGGTTAAGCGTATCATTCTTACGCGTCCTGCTGTTGAGGCTGGTGAGCGCTTGGGCTTTCTACCCGGCGATATGAAGGAGAAACTCGACCCTTACCTACAGCCCCTTTACGATGCCCTGCACGATATGATTCCGGCAAAAAAATTGGTTGAATTTATGGAGGATGGAACTGTGCAAATTGCACCGTTGGCTTTTATGCGAGGCCGTACGCTCGACAATGCTTTTGTAATTTTGGACGAAGCTCAGAATACAACAATTAGCCAGATGAAGATGTTTCTTACCCGTATGGGTAAAAGCGCAAAATTTGTTGTAACTGGCGATTTAACCCAGATAGATTTACCCCGGAAAGAGGATTCAGGGCTTGTAAAAACTATAAAAATCCTTGATGGAATAAGCGATATTGCAGTTATTAACTTTGATGTACGCGATATTATTCGCCATAAACTTGTAAAATATATTGTGAATGCATTTGACAAGGATGCAGAGGAAAAACAACACCGACAAAACAGCAATCAAAATAATAATCAATCAACCTTAGAGTAGTTATGGAAAAAGCTATTGTTCGCACCGATTTCAACTTCCCTGGCCAAACAGGGGTTTACCACGGAAAAGTTCGCGATGTGTACAACATCAAGAACGAATTTTTGGCAATGGTTGTGTCAGACCGAATTTCTGCTTTCGATGTAGTGCTTCCCAAGGGAATTCCTTACAAGGGACAGGTGCTTAATCAAATTGCATCAAAGTTTTTGGATGCAACATCCGACATTGTTCCCAACTGGAAAATTGCGACTCCAGACCCTATGGTAACAATTGGTCATATGTGCGAGCCATTTAAGGTGGAAATGGTGGTTCGTGGATACTTAACTGGTCATGCTTGGCGAGAGTATAAATCTGGCAAACGTAATATTTGTGGAGAGTCCATGCCTGAAGGTATGAAGGAACATCAGAAATTTCTAAAGCCACTTATTACGCCTACCACAAAGGCATCGGAGGGTCACGATGAGGATATCTCAAAGGCAGATATTATCAGAACAGGATTGGTTAGCAAGGAGGATTACGAGCAGTTGGAGAAGTACACCCTTGCACTTTTTGAGCGCGGAACTCAAATGGCCGCAAAAATGGGACTTATTTTAGTTGACACTAAGTATGAGTTTGGAAAGAAGGATGGAAAAATCTATCTAATTGACGAGATTCATACTCCCGACTCATCGCGCTATTTCTATGCCGAAGGGTATGAGGAGCGCTTGGCAAAAGGCGAAGACCAACGCCAACTATCCAAGGAATTTGTACGTGAGTGGTTAATGGCAAATGGTTTCCAAGGTAAGGATGGCCAAAAGGTTCCTGAGATGACAGATGCTTTTGTAAATCAGGTTACCGACCGTTACATTGAACTTTACGAACACATTACAGGCGATAAGTTTCAAAAAGCAGAGGGAACCGATGTTTTGAAACGTATTGAGCAGAATATTTCGAATTTCCTTAATAAGTAATAATATCAATCCCCTCAAGGGTTTCGAACCCTTGAGGGGATATCTACATTACTCTATCAATTCCATTATCACATCCTTATCCGCCAATTTCAAGGGATTATTCGTATCAATGAATAGTTGTGCCAGATGCTCTTTTTTGGCCTGAAGTTTAAGGATTTTCTCTTCTACAGTATTTATTGAGATAAAGCGGTAAACAAATACATTTTTCTGTTGACCAATCCTGTGGGCGCGCGATGTGGCTTGCATTTCGGCTGCAGGGTTCCACCAGGGGTCGAGTATGAAAACGTAATCAGCAGCGGTAAGATTTAATCCAACACCACCTGCTTTGAGCGAAATTAGGAAAACTTGTTTCGCAGGATTGCTCTGGAATTCTTCAACAATTTTTCCTCGGTTAGCTGTTTCTCCGGTAAGCATTTCGTAGCCAATATTTGCTTGTTTCAAGTATACTTCAACCTGCTCAAGATGCTTTACAAACGATGAGAACACAAGTATTTTATGCTTTTCGGCAATAATATTCTCAATGCTGCGGGTTACCTCATCGAATTTGCCAGAATCCAATGTTGCATAGTCATCCAGTAGTGCAGGATGATTTGCGATTTGGCGTAAACGCATCAATCCTGTAAGTATTGATATAGACGATTTCTCTACTCCAGCCTGCTCAATACTTTCGATAATAGAGTTGCGAATCATCGATTTCTCCTTTTCGTAAACTTCCTGCTGCGCATCGGACATATCGCAGTAGATAATTTGCTCGGTCAGCGGAGGCAAGTCCTTGGCAACCTGCTCCTTGGTTCTACGCAGGATTAGCGGTTCAATTATGTGTTTTAGCTGCCTTTCCTTTTCGGTATCGGCACTTTTCTCTATTGGAATGATATACTCATCGCGGAACGACTTTAAGCTACCCAGCATTCCTCTGTTTAGGAAATTTAACTGCGACCAAAGGTCGCTAAGCGAGTTCTCAATTGGTGTTCCGCTTAATGTTAGGTAATGATTAGCCTTTAAAAGAAGAACCGAACGGTATATTTTGGAGAATGGATTCTTTATGGTTTGACTTTCGTCCAGAATCACATAGTTGAACTTCAAATCCTTGAAAAAATCCATATCGTTGCGAATTATTCCGTAGGTTGTAATTACAATATCGTACTTCTGAAGTAACGATGCTGATTTTGTCCGCTGAGCACCAGTGTAAACAAATACGTTCTGGTCTGGAGTAAACCTATTGGCCTCTTTTAGCCAGTTATGAACTAGTGAAGTTGGGACAACAATCAACGATGTTTTGATATTTTTATCAGGATGATTACTTGCAAACTGAAGCATAGCCAGAGTTTGAAGGGTTTTACCTAGACCCATATCGTCGGCTAAGCAACCATTCATTGCATTCTGGTAAAGTAAATTTAGCCAACAGTACCCCTGTACCTGATAATCGCGAAGCGTTGCATTAAGGTTATGCGGAATACTTACACCCTCAATTTGTGACTGACTGAACTTTGTGTTAAGCGCTTTTGCCTCAGGAGCATCAATCTGATTATCGACAAGTATATTGAATAGCGATTTTGACACTTTCAACTTCTCGTCGGACTCTTTTCCCATTAGGAATAGCGGTTTGAACTTGGTAAACCAAATCTCTGGGAGCACAAATATCTGTGCGTTAGGTAACACAAACTCTCTATTCCCTTTAACAATATGCTTTTTAAGGTAAATGAAGGGTATCTCAAAGTCGCCAAGTTTAACTCGCCCATAAAGGTCGAACCAATCCTCTTCCGATTTTGCCGATAAATCGAGATGAAATGTTTTAAGGTAAAAGTCTCTGTTTATGTATGCTTGTTTAATGGCAATTCCTGAACTTTCGAGTTTTTCGCTATTGGTATTAATCCACTCCACAAGGATATGAAGCGTATCGGTGCTCTTGACATCAACCTCGGTGGGAATGAACTCGGCATCGCTTACTTTCTTTAATTGCAACTGATTTACAAGTGTATTCACAATGGATTTTTCCCATGCTTCATTCCTGCTAAATTTGGTAAAGGTGTAATTTCCATCGTCCAACTTTAGGTAAACCTCGTTCGCCAAACTTGCATTTGCTAAGTAGGTTCTATTATTGTACTGGTAGTTCAATGTTAAGCAAGCGCCACCAATCAAACGCTCCTCCAAGGTTAAAAACGCCTTTCCATCGACCTTTTCCTCAACAATATCAAACCCAACAGCCTCAACCAGTTGATTCCTTATTGTGCTTAGCACAAAGGTTTCCATATACTTTTGCTCGGCTGTTTTAGGAATTGTGATGTGACTTTTGTTCACAAATGGGCTTAGTTTCTTACCATCAATCCCATTAAAGCGGTAAATTTTGTTTCCAATTCTAACAATACAGGGCTCGTTGGTAATAACCTCGCTATTTCCTATCTCTATTTTAATTTTCTTGCCGTTGCACGATGCTGATATAGAGTACTTAAACTCATTGGCATTTCTTTCGAATCGGAATAACGGTTGTGCAATCTCAAGTTCGATATTCAGTTTTCGCTCCGAGTAAAGCGAGTTTGCATTTTTATCTCTGATAAATATTGGAACATCAGTGTTTGCTGCAATATCAATACATTTTGCAATCCTCCGCTCAATGTAACTTCTAATATATTGGCTCAACTGCTCATCTTTGGATAGTGACGATAAAAAATCCACCACCGATTTTGCATTCTTTGCAAAATGCTTTTGCAAGGCCTTCTCTGTAATATCGTTTAAATGCTTGATAATCTCCTTGTGATTATCGGCAAGCTTTGTTTCATTTTTAGCCAAACTTTCCGCCAACAGGTTCTCCTTTATTTGGAATATATCGCTGCTGTCCGATTCCATAATAAAGTGTGCGCCAAGCATCAAGCCTAACTGCCTGTGTGGCTGAATAGTTAGTGCAAAAATCGGAGTTATAGTCGAATCAAAAGGCATCTGCTAAAAATTTTGCGCAATGTTAGTAATTTGAAAAATTAATTCAAGCCTTGCGCTAAATCTATTTTTTAATGAATTATATTTAAAAGATAATCAGGGGGATAGTTCCATTTTTACAAAATTTGACAGAACGGCATTGCCTTTGATACAATACTAATGAGTATTTTTGTATTTTCATATTTTATAAATTACAAATAATGAAGCAGATAGTTGTTTTTTTAGTTGCTATTTTAGCGTTCTCGTCAGTTGTGGCGCAGGAATCAGTAGTACAACGTTCAAACGATAAGGTTAAAATTGAAGGGAAAACCTACTATATCCATATCGTGAAAAGTGGAGAAACACTATATGCCATAAGCAAAGCATACGATATTTCCCAATCCGAAATAGCCACTAACAACCCCGATATTTATGCTGGATTAAAGGTTGGTCAGGCCTTAAAGATTCCTAAAAAGTCCAATGAAGTTGAAAGCGATGAGAATTATTTTTATCACATCGTTAAGAAAAAGGAAACTCTTTTTGGTATTTCCAGGCAGTACAATGTTAGTGTAGATGATATAATTAAGATAAACCCTGAGGTAAAGGACGGTTTACAGCAAAGTCAAACAATAAGAATTCCGAAAGTTAAAATGGAGGAACATTCCGAGAAACCCGCTTCCGATACCCTTTCATTCATAATTCACCAGGTGCAACCCAAGGAGGGCTTGTTTGCTATATCGCGCAAGTATGGTGTAGATGCCAAGGAGATTGAGTTTTACAACAAGGAACTCTTAGCGGATGGAGTTAAATTGGGTACATCATTGCGTATTCCCATTAAACCAAGGGTTGATTCTACCACAGTTGTAACGCCTAATGTAGTTGTTCCAACAAAAACCACAGATGCCATAGCTGAGGTTGTGAGTCCTTGCAAAAGCGATTTTGTTTACAACGGCCAACCTTTCAATATTGCCTTATTACTTCCATTTACTCAGGAGGAAGCTGGGGCATACGAAAGCGCTATAGAGGAAACCGTAGAGCAGCAACTCGATTCAAAACCTAAGAATAAGGAACGCGCTAAAAAAGGCTTATCGCAGGTAACTCAAGCATCGTTGGAATTCTACGAAGGATTCCTTATTGCTGTCGACTCAATGAAGAAGTCAGGAGTTTCCATAAACCTTTCGGTATTTGATACAAAGCGCAAACAGACAGAGGTCGAAAGTATAATCCACAAAGGATTAGCAGGTAAAACCGATTTAATTGTAGGTTCATTTATTATCGACGACCTTAAACCTTTGGCTACTTTTGCTGCAGAGAATAAGATTAATATGGTTTCTCCTTTGTATAATGGACCAACCAATCTTCCTTCGAGCTCAAACATTATCTCAGTTAATCAATCGTTCCGTAAGCAACTAGAGATTTTCATAAATAATTTCAAGTTTGAGGATACCTGCCGCTACATTGTTGTTTACGATAAGGAAAATTTATACTCATCAACCATAAAATTGTTCGACTCCTTGCTAAACACTAGGGTGCAGGATACAAATAGAATTCAAAAGGTTTACCATCAAACGGCCGTAAGTAAATCCATTGATGTTCAGGAGTCGTTGGTTAAGGTACTGACAAATGATAAGCAGAATGTGGTAATTATTCCATCGGAGGATGAACCTTTTGTATCTGAATTTTTGGGACACCTTTATGGTGTAAAATCGTTCTACAACTTAAGAACCACTGTTTACGGTCCTGCTCGTTGGCAGAAGATGAAGAATATTCCTACCGACTATTTCTATAAATTAAACCTTAACATTTTCACTCCGTTTTTTGTGGATTACACCAGAACCGATGTTAAAAACTTTATTGTTGAGTATCGTAATTTATACAGGTCAGAGCCCACACAGTACTCATATTTAGGCTACGATGTTGGGTTATACTTTATTTCTGCAATGAAAAATTACGGCGTTAATTTTAACGAGTGCCTGAATAGTTATAGGACTAACTTGCTGCAATCCGAATTCTGGTTTAAGGAATCACGCCCTAGCGCATTAATTCAAAATCATCAACAATTTATTATTAACTACAATAGTAATTTTGAGGTTTTAAGAATAAAATAAGCCGCAATTTATAGCGAAACATCTAGAAAAGTTGAGGATAATCCTCAATTGACAATCCTATATCCTTTTGGTTATTAATTGGGTAGGATTCAATTTCACCATTTTTTCCCAAGGTAAAGATAAGCAACACTTTGTGAGTTGATACTCCCAATGATGTTAAACATACTATTTTAATCGTTTTGGTATGACAAAAGTCATAATTTTGTGTTTACAATAAGTCGATATAAAGTCCTATAAATCAATAGGATTTTTGTTTTTTAATTGTGAAAAAGATAAATTTGACAATAATAACCAACTATAACCCAAAATTCTAAGTATGGCGAATGTTGACTTATCGGTTTACGGAATAACCGAACCTGCTGAGGTGTTTTACAATCCTAGTTACGATTTACTTTATAAACACGAGACAGACCAAAATTTAATTGGCTTTGAGCGTGGTCAAATAACCAAACTTGGAGCAATTAATGTTGATACAGGAATTTTCACTGGTCGTTCACCTAAGGACAAATACATTGTTGTGGAGCCAAACTCCGAGCCAAATGTTTGGTGGGCACAGGCAGGCAACAAAAGTTCCGATAATAAGCCATTATCGCAGGAAACCTGGGATTATTTAAAAGATATTAGCGCAAAGCAGCTTAGCGGAAAGAAACTTTATGTTGTTGATGCATACTCTGGAGCCAATACTGATACGCGCCTTTGCGTTCGTTTTATCTGTGAGGTTGCTTGGCAGGCTCACTTTGTTAAGAATATGTTTATTCGCCCTACCGATGAGGAATTAAAAACATTCAAGCCCGATTTTGTGGTTCTGGTAGCTTCAAAAACATCAAACCAAAAATGGAAGGAGCAAAATTTGAATAGTGAGGTTTATGTAGCATTCCATTTAACCGAGCGTATGGCTGTTATTGGTGGTTCATGGTACGGTGGCGAGATGAAAAAGGGTATTTTCTCCGTGATGAACTATTACCTACCACTAAAAGGCATTGCAGCAATGCATTGTAGCGCCAATGTGGGTAAAAATGGCGATGTGGCTATCTTTTTCGGACTTTCTGGTACTGGGAAAACCACTCTTTCTGCCGACCCAAATCGTGCATTGATTGGCGACGACGAGCATGGCTGGGACGACAACGGAGTGTTCAACTTCGAGGGTGGTTGCTACGCTAAATGTATAGACTTAGACCCCAATAAGGAACCCGATATTTTTGCTGCAATCCGTCGCGATGCTTTGTTGGAGAACCTAGATGTTGATGCCGAGGGCAATATCGACTTCAGTTCTAAGAAGAAAACAGAAAACACTAGGGTATCGTACCCAATTTATCATATTCAGAATATAGTAAAGCCTATATCTAAGGCTGGTCATGCAAAACACGTAATTTTCCTTACTGCCGATTCGTTTGGAGTATTACCTCCAGTTTCAAGGTTAACACCAAACCAGACTCAGTACCATTTTCTTAGTGGCTTTACCGCAAAACTTGCTGGAACTGAACGAGGTGTAAAGGAACCACAACCAACTTTCAGTAGTTGTTTTGGTCAAGCATTCCTAATGCTTCACCCAACAGTTTATGCCCGTGAGTTGGTGAAAAAAATGCAGCAGCACGATTGCAAGGCTTACCTTGTAAACACAGGATGGATTGGTGGTGCATACGGTACTGGTAAGCGTATCGATTTACCATCGACCCGAGCAATTATCAACGCAATTCTCGATGGAAGTATCGAGAAATCGGAGTTCGAAGTTATGCCAATTTTCAACCTTCAGGTGCCTAAATCCGTTAATGGGGTTGATTCAAAAATGCTAAACCCAAGGAACAGCTGGTCGAATCCTCAGGATTGGGAAAATGCGGCACGTAGTCTTGCAGAAAAATTTGTTAAGAATTTTGAAAATTTTACCGATAACGAGTGGGGGCAAAAATTAGTTAATGCTGGTCCACAACTTTAATAAAAATAAAATCATAAGAATCGACCTTGTACCAACTTGGTCGATTTTTTTATTTATTATATCGCTGTAAATTAATTGTTTGTAATGTGTGCGCGTGTCGTATTTTCAACTTTTAGCCGTTAATTTTTAACTTTTAATTCTCATAATACTATATTTGCGGCATGGAAACGATGTGGAAAATTGCTATTGTTTTTCTTGCTTATCTAATGGGGTCAATATCTACCTCGGTATGGGTGGGTAAGATTTTTTATGGAATTGATGTAAGAGAACATGGAAGTGGAAATGCTGGGGCAACCAATACTATTCGTGTTTTAGGATTAATCCCCGGAATTAGCGTTTTTATAGTTGATGTTCTAAAGGGGTATTTTGCAGTAAGGTTACTTTATCTTACAGATTTTTACATCCCGCAAACAGGAATGTTTATAAACTTTCAGCTGATTTTGGGTGTAGCAGCATTGCTGGGGCATATCTTTCCAATTTTTACCCAGTTTAGAGGAGGAAAAGGTGTAGCAGTTCTCTCTGGTGTTGTATTCGCGCTTCATCCTTATGCCACGCTATTTGTATTTTTAATATGGACCATTTCGGTGATAATTACCCGTTATGTATCATTAAGTTCAATGATAGCGGGATTTTCATTTCCGTTATTGTTGATTTTTGTTTATCGAACAACGAACCCTTCGCTGATTCTTTTTGCATTTATCCTTGCAGTGTTAATGCTATTCACGCATCAGAAGAATATCGAAAGGTTGCTTAGCGGCGAGGAGTCTAAGTTTCATTTCAAGAAAAAGGATAAACATAAATCGCCCCCAAGTGTTAATAGTTAGTGAATAAGTTTGATTAAATATTTTTTTGGGGCGATATTACATCAGCCCCATTTTTTTATTATCGATTAAATTGATTAATTTTGCACCTTTCAATTTTTCTGAAGTTATGATTAAAATTACATTTCCCGATGGTAATGTCCGCGAATACCCCCAAGGAGTAAGCGGACTAGAGATTGCAAAGAGCATTTCGGAGCGTTTGGCTAACGATGTGCTATCAGTAACCGTTAATGGCGAGGTTTGGGATCTCACGCGGGGAATAACAACTGATGCTACTGTTAAACTTCACAAATGGGACGATGAGCAGGGCAAACATGCTTTTTGGCACTCATCGGCACACCTAATGGCTGAGGCTATTGAGAGCCTTTATCCAGGTGTTAAGTTTGGTATTGGCCCAAGCATTGAGAATGGTTTTTACTACGATATCGATTTTGATAAGTATAGCATCTCCGAGGAGGATCTTCCAAAAATTGAGGAAAAAATGATGGACTTTGTTCGCGAAAAGCAAGCCATCACCCGTAAGGAAGTTTCCAAAGCCGAGGCTTTAAAGACTTTTACAACAAAAGGTGACCAATACAAGGTTGAGTTGATTACCGACTTGGAGGATGGAACAATCAGTTTCTACTCACAAGGCGAGTTTACTGACCTTTGTCGTGGTCCACACTTACCCGATACTAGTTACATTAAAGCGGTAAAATTGCTTAGCGTTGCTGGTGCATACTGGAGAGGAAATGAGAATAACAAAATGCTAACCCGCATTTACGGTATTACTTTCCCTCAAAAGAAACTTCTCGACGAGTATCTAGTTATGCTCGAAGAGGCAAAGAAACGCGACCACCGTAAGGTTGGTAAGGAACTGGAACTATTTGCTTTCTCTCAAAACGTTGGTCCAGGTTTACCCTTATGGTTACCCCGTGGTGCACAGCTACGTGAGCGTTTGGAGATGTTCCTTAAGAAAGTTCAGAAACAGTACGGTTACGAGCAGGTAATATCTCCCCATATCGGACAAAAAGAACTTTACGTTACCTCAGGCCACTGGGCTAAGTACGGTAAGGATAGTTTTCGTCCAATCACTACTCCACAGGAGGGCGAGGAGTTTATGCTAAAACCTATGAACTGTCCTCATCACTGTGAGATGTATAAGACAAAGCCTCGTTCATATAAAGATTTACCTTTACGTTTGGCTGAGTTTGGTACAGTTTACCGTTACGAGCAGAGCGGCGAGTTGCACGGTTTAACTAGGGTTCGTGGATTTACTCAGGACGATGCACACATTTTCTGCCGTCCCGATCAGCTTAAGGAGGAATTTGTTAAGGTTATCGATATCGTACTATATATCTTCAAAACTTTAAGTTTCGAAAATTTTACTGCGCAAATATCGCTTCGCGATCCTAACAATAAGGAGAAGTACATTGGTTCCGACGAGAACTGGGAAAAAGCAGAGAGAGCAATTATTGAAGCATCTGCAGAGCGTGGTTTAAAAACAACCACAGAGTTGGGTGAGGCTGCATTCTATGGTCCTAAACTCGACTTTATGGTTAAGGATGCAATAGGACGTAAGTGGCAGTTGGGAACAATTCAGGTTGACTACAATTTGCCTGAGCGCTTTGATTTAGAGTACATTGGTGCCGACGATAAGCGCCATCGCCCAATTATGATTCACCGTGCGCCATTCGGTTCAATGGAGCGTTTTGTGGCGGTTTTAATTGAGCATACGGGTGGAAAATTCCCTCTCTGGTTAACCCCCGATCAGGCTGTAATTCTACCTATTAGCGAAAAATATAACGAATACTCAAAAAAAGTTTTGAATTTCCTAAATAATTCCGATATTCGCACGCTGATTGACGACCGAAACGAGAAGATAGGTAAGAAAATCAGAGACAATGAGTTACGTCGAATTCCGTACTTGTTAATTGTAGGTGAAAAGGAAGCAGAAGCCAATTCAGTTTCAGTTAGGGTACAAGGAGTTGGTGATAAGGGTCAAATGACACTCGACGAATTTGTTGCCTTTATTAAGGATGAAGTAGATAAACAGTTACAATAGAAACCTAGTATAAACCAAAAAAGGAGGGTAAAACCATAGCAGCACCTAATTTTAATAGGAGAGTGGACGATGATAATAAGGTTCTAATAAATGAGGAAATTAGAAGCCGGACTGTCCGCTTAGTAGGCGATAATATTGAAAACCCAGGGGTTTTTCCAATCGATGCCGCTCGTAGAATGGCTCAGGATATGGAGTTGGATTTAGTAATGATTTCCGATAAAGCAGATCCACCTGTTTGTAAAATTATCGACTACCAAAAGTTTCTTTATCAACAAAAAAAGAAACAAAAGGAAATTAAGGCTAATGCCCAGAAGGTTGTTGTGAAGGAAATTCGTTTTGGCCCCAACACCGATGAGCACGATTACAACTTCAAGTTGAAACATGCTGAGAGTTTCCTTGAAGATGGTGCTAAAGTTAAGGCATATGTTTTCTTTAAGGGACGTTCAATCCTTTTCAAAGAGCAGGGTGAGATTTTGCTGCTGAGATTTGCCCAGGATTTAGAGGAGGTTGGTAAAGTTGAGCAGTTGCCAAAACTTGAGGGAAAGCGGATGATTATGATGATATCATCTAAAGGAACTAAAAAGAAGAAATAGATTTAAACCCAATAATAATTTTTTAGAATGCCAAAAACAAAGACTCACTCCGGAGCAAAGAAAAGGTTTTCTTTAACCGGTACAGGGAAGATTAAGAGAAAGCATGCCTACAAGAGTCACATCCTTACAAAAAAGGAAACTAAGCAAAAACGTAGCCTTACTCACGTTGCTTTAGTTAGCAAGGTTGATGAGAACCGCGTTTTAACTATGCTTGGTGTGAAGTAGGTTGTTTTATTTTAATCGTTTATTTACTTATTATTTATTAACCAGAGTGAATTAGCAGGAAGAGTCCGAAAAGGACCGCTAACCATTCAAAAATGTTTAAACAATGCCACGTTCAGTCAATTCAGTTGCATCAAGAGCAAGAAGAAAAAAGATTCTTGAGCAAACCAAAGGAAATTTCCTTGGAAGAAGAAGCGTTTACACCGCAGCTAAAAATACCTTAGAGAAAGGTCTTGGCTACGCTTATCGCGATCGTAAGAAAAAGAAAATCGAATACCGCGCTTTGTGGATTCAACGTATCAATGCTGCAGTAAGACCTTACGGTATGACTTACTCAGAGTTCATTGGTAAAGTCAATAAACAAGGTATCGCTATTAACCGTAAGGTATTAGCTGACCTAGCAATGAATCACCCAGAGGCTTTCAAGTCAATTGTTGATTCTTTAAAGTAGATTTCATCTATCTTAAAATATAAAGGGAACCGCATTTGCAGTTCCCTTTTTTCATTAATTAACATTGTTTTGATTCAACTTAATCGGTTGTTTTATATATTGCGTAAAATTCCTATCGATGTTAAAAATTGCAATTATTGGTTATGGGAAAATGGGTCACGAGATTGAGGCTATTGCCTTGGATCGTGGACATTCCATTGTTCTCAAGATAGATGCTTCGAACCAGCCTGATTTGTCCGAATCGAACTTAAAAAATGTTGATGTAGCCATTGAGTTTACCTCGCCACATACCGCAAAGCAAAATGTTGAACTTTGCTTAAGCGCAGGAACTCCTGTTGTTTGTGGTACAACGGGTTGGAACGATGAGGCTGCCAAAATTATTGAGAGAGTAAAGGCAGGAGAGGGGACGTTTTTCTTTGCATCGAACTATAGCGTTGGTGTGAATATCTTTTTCAAACTTAATGCAATGGCTTCAAAGTTGCTGGCTAAGGTTGGCGGATACAATGTTGGTATACAGGAAACACATCATACTCAGAAGTTAGATGCTCCAAGTGGCACAGCAATATCCATTGCTAATGCAATTACGGCGGAGAACCCAAACTTAAATGGTTGGACATTAGTTTCAGATAAAGTTGATGGTAAAATACCCATCGAGGCGGTTCGCGAGGGAACAGTTCCTGGAACTCACATCGTTAACTTTGAGTCGGAACAGGATCAAATTGTGTTATCTCACATTGCCAAGAGTAGGAGGGGTTTTGCTATTGGTGCTGTATTGGCTGCGGAGTTTATTGCAGGGAAAAAAGGTTTTTACAATATGGATAACCTACTGAATTTCGATTAGATATTTTTTGTGCTATTTTTACAGAATTATTCAATACTGATGCTATGATAAATAAGATTAAATCGTTCTTGAAACACAAATACTTTAAGTTTGGTTTTGCCGCAGTAATATTTATTCTTTGGGTAATTTGGATAGGAAACTATTGGTTACTGTTGGGTTTGCCAATTATCTTTGATTTCTATATTACCCAAAAGGTAAACTGGACATTCTGGAAGAAACGTGGCCAGAAGAAAACTGTTCTAATTGAATGGATTGATGCCATTATCTTTGCTGTTGTTGCAGCAACTCTTATCCGTATGTTCTTTATTGAGGCATATACCATTCCAACTTCTTCAATGGAGAAGAGTTTACTTGTTGGCGATTATCTGTTTGTAAGCAAGGTTAGTTATGGTCCTAAACTTCCAAACACACCAATATCATTTCCTTTTGTACACCACACATTGCCTTTCTCTAAAACAGCAAAATCATTTATAGAATGGCCCCGTTGGCCATACAAGCGTATTGCAGGGTTAGGTTCCATACAGCGTAACGATGTGGTTGTTTTCAATTTTCCCGAGGGCGATACGGTGGTTTTAGGAAACGAATTTCCAACTTATTATGATCAAATTAAAGATAATGGAAGGTCTAAATTATGGAGAGAGAATAAGATTATATACAGACCTGTTGATAAAAGAGAAAACTACATTAAGCGGTGTGTTGGTTTACCTGGCGATACCATTCAGGTTAGGCATAGCCAGTTATTTGTCAATTCTAAAGAGCAAGAGAAAGTAGGAGTCTTACAGTTTGTATATTTTATACAAACAAAAGGTAATGGTGGATTACCGAAAACCAATTTTGATAATTTGGGCATTGCAATGGATGATATTAGGCATTCAACAAATGAAAGCGACTACTGTATCCCGTTGACGAATGAAATGTTTAATAAAATTAAAAAAAATGATAAGGTAATTGATGTTATTAAGATAGAAAAAACAGATACCTTAATGATGTGGAAACTCATTTTTCCACATAGTCCAAACTATAAATGGAACGAGGATAACTACGGGCCGCTTTGGATACCCAAAAAAGGAGTTACTGTTGAATTAAACCTTAATAATTTGCCAATTTACGAACGGATTATCGATGTTTATGAGAACAACGAACTTGCTGTTCGTAATGGTGAAATTTATATCAACGATCAATTAGCGAAAACTTACACCTTTAAGATGGACTACTACTTTATGATGGGTGATAATAGGCATAACTCTGCCGATAGCCGTTTCTGGGGATTTGTACCCGAGGATCACGTTGTAGGTAAGGCTGCATTTGTTTGGTTATCTATAGATAAAGATAGAAGTTTTCCCTTTAATATTCGCTGGAGCAGGATGTTTAAAGGAATTCACTAAACCAGTTATATAAAATATTACCCTCGGGGAAATTCCTCGGGGGTTTTTATTTTAAAAGGATATTTAATTTTGCCGTATTATCTTTGAAATTTTAAATAACGATGAGCAGTTCCGCCATATTATCCATAGGCTATTTGCCCCCTGTACAGTATTTTGCTAAGTTAATACAGTATAAAAATATATATATTGAATCGACCGAAAACTACACAAAACAAACATACCGCAATAGGTGTGTAATACTTGGAGCAAATGGGCCAATTCCATTGACTATTCCTGTTGTAAAAACTCAAGGAAACCATACACCTATTAAGTTAATAGAAATTGATAATTCAACTCTATGGCAGAAGAACCATTGGAAAACCATTGAATCGGCCTATAGAACTTCGGCCTATTATGATTTTGTGGCTGATATTCTTGAACCCTTTTACATCAAGCATTATACAAACCTTTTTGAGTTTGATTTTTTGTTGATGAATGCAATTTTCGATTTCTTATCTATACAACCAAACATTCAGACTACAACTCAATATGAACCTAATTACGAGGTGGATTTTCGTAATTTAATTTCACCAAAGGTTGATTTTTTAAATGATACGCAATTTGTGCCTTCGGAATATTTTCAGGTCTTTTCCAATAAATTTGGTTTTGTACCCAATTTAAGCATTATCGATTTGCTTTTTAATGAGGGACTTTCTGCAATAGAGGTAATAGAAGCCTCAATAAAAAAGCCTACCAATTAATTAGATTGGTAGGCTCGAAAAAAATGTTATATCAAATTAAAACCTAAATCCAAGGGTGATAAGGAATCGTCCATCTTTTGTTTCAGTGTCAACAGGGTTTGCTCCAGAATAAAAAACGTACGATTCTTTCTTCACGGTGTGTAAATAGGCCATATCTATTGAGAAACTTCCCGACCTGTAGCCAACACCACCAGAGTATTGCGATATGTTTGCTTTGTCGTTTATAAATCCACTCTTATAAGGCGATGGGTAAAAGGCATATCCTCCTCTTAGTGCAAAATCGCCAATTCGGTACTCGCCTCCTAATCTGAAATTGAATACATTTCTGAAGGTGTTTTCAGCATCCATGTTTAAATCGCTAAAGTTGTCGCCATCGCCTCCATTTCTAAATTTCATAGAAGCATAGTTTACGCGTTCAACATCAATGCTAATAAGGCCTTTCCCTTGGAAGATATATGCAAAACTACCAATAAACTTGAATGGGGTTTCGAAATCATAATCATAGTTTCCTAATGGAGATTTACTAGAATATTTTTTTATTACAACATTACTTGAGTCGAACTCTGAACTGATGGAAGATGAGTATGTGTCAGTCATCGAATAAAATGTTGGTGTGTGGATTGATGCTCCAATTCTAATGCTAGGAATGGGATTATATATAGCTCCAACCTTAAAGTTGTATCCAGTTCCTTTTGTTTCATAAAATTGAGCGTAGTATAATTTATCAAATCTTTCGTTATTATCTCTTTGATTGTTTAATTCCGCCCATTCGGAATATTTTGCATCATAAGTAAAGTTATAATCGGCAATGCCAATACTTGCTCCTACATATAGTTTATTTGATACATTCATAGAAAACGAGATATCATAAACGCCCATACCTCCTTTTGTTGAGATTGAGTTTTCATGATCGACAGAGTCTCCTAGGAATAATGAGTGTATGTATTCGTTATTAACATCATCATACTTAATTAGTAGGTATGTGTCATATGCCATGGTAATATCCCAAATGTCAGTACCTGAGTTAAATCCTAGATTGTCAGGATTTAAGCCTGTGGAATTGGCTTTGCTATGAAAGTAGTCAATTATAGAGCTATTATCATAATAACCTTTGGCTATAGAATTAGAATGAAAGTCATTTGTGCGATTATACCCAAATCCTATGTTGAAGTTTATAATTCCGTTCTCATCGCTTTTGTAAGGGCTATACGAAAGAACAATTCCAATATTGTCAAATAATAGCCTATTCCTCGAATCCGATGCGCTAAGCCCATTATAGGATGATTTAATGCTACTGTGCTTAAATGAAGGAGTAATGGTAAATTCCGATGATTTATATACGCCAAGCCCAGCAGGGTTTATGGAGGTTGATGTAAAGTCGGCACCCAAGGCACCAAACGCTCCTCCCATCGATACAAATCGGGCAGTACCTCCGTTTAGAGTTTGCGAGTATCTAAGTCCATCGGCCAATGATTGTGAAAATAAGTTGCTGCTTAATGAGATAAGTAGCGTTGCTATTGTAATCTTTAAAAATGACTTTTTCATAGTCTGAAAAATTAAAATTCAGTAAATTATATTTATAGCGGGAATAAGAATTATCCCCGCTATAAATGTTTTTATCGTCTTCTTGTGTTGGAATTTGAACCCGATGACGAGTTTGATGAACTCGAAGAACTAGATGATCTATTGCTTGATCCACTATAGTTGCTTCCTGAGGATGAAGACCTATTGCTAGAGCCTGATGGCTTGTAGGAATCGTTACTTCTTGATGTTGATGCAGGTGAACTTACTCTTTCGGGCCTATTGTATGTGGGTGTAGTACTTCTACTTCCAGAAGAAGTGCGATTTGCCCCAGATACATTGTTGTTTTGTGCACCCTCGCTTCTTCTAGAGCTGTTGTCTGTAGATGTTCTAGTTCTTCCGTTTGATTGATTGTATGATCTGCGGGTTGGTTCAGAAACTCCAATTTCTCGAGTGGGTCTTTCTGATACTCGGCGTGTATTGGTTACACTTGTTCTTCTTGATTCAGTTGATATTTGGCTAGTGCCGTTAGTGTTACGTCGTCCATTGGATTCGTATGTAGGAGTAACTCTGGTTTGAGTCCTACGTGTAGAAACAACGGGATTAGAGGTAGATGTGCTTCCATCTCTACGGCGTGAAACAACAGTTTGACTTCCATCTGTTGTTGTGCTTATGCCCGTTCTACGTGTTGTGTAATTGTTGGTTCCATTCACTCTTCTACCATAGTAGGAGTTGTTTGAGATATTATTTGAGTTGTTTCCAGCCCAATATCCATCGTTCCATCCCCACCAGTAGGAGTTGTTGTGCCAAGGATTGTATCCGTAATAATTATAATTATAGTTATAGGGGTAATTCCAGTACCAAGGGTTGTAATTCCAGTAACCATAGTTCCACCCAAATCCAAACCCAACGCTGAAATTATTTCTAGGCCAGCCAAACATTGCAGAAATATACCGAGGTTCAACCCAAACTTGGTTGCCCATAACAACAACGTTATAAAAATAAGGGTCATAACCTTGCGCATACCAGTAATCGTCGGAATAGTAAGTCGACCAGTTCTCCATTCTATAGTACGGATCGCTTAGGCCTCTTAACCTACGTTCGTACGATTCTTGGTAAGAATCGGAAAGAACCCTGCTGTAAGGGTTTGTTTCCTCTGCTCTATATATTACGGTATCATTTTTGATACTATCCATATCTATTTCAATAACATCAGAGTATTTTTGTTCCAGATTTGCGTAGTTGGAGTTTACCGTCTTCTCAGGAGTGTCACTTTGTTCTTCGTTTTGTGCAAGTTGAGCGGTTTGAGGTTTTGAAGTTGAACCATATATTTCGTCGTTCCACGACGAAGTTTTACCTACTTGTGAACTTGATGCACACGACATCATAAATAGTCCAAGCAACGTAAGCATCGGAATGTTGGTTTTGGTTTTCATAGTGCACCTCCTTGCAGGTTATAGTATAACATTAAAATTATCGTTATTTTTGTTTCAAATTATTAACCGATTTACTACAAATTTCATACCAAGAAAGCGCTATGGCGAAGGAAATTACAAGCAGAAGTGAAAATTATTCACAGTGGTATAACGATATTGTAACTAAGGCTGGACTAGCTGATTATTCCGCTGTTCGTGGATGTATGGTTATTAAGCCGTACGGTTATGCAATATGGGAAAAAATGCAAGCACAACTTGATAAAATGTTCAAGGAAACAGGGCATCAGAATGCATACTTCCCTTTGTTTATACCAAAATCGTTTTTTAGCAAAGAGGCTTCTCATGTGGAAGGCTTTGCTAAGGAATGTGCCGTTGTTACGCATTACCGTTTAAAGAATGACCCTAAAGGTAAGGGTATTGTTGTTGATGAAGAGGCTAAACTTGAGGAAGAGCTTATTGTTCGTCCTACTTCCGAGACAATAATCTGGAATACATATAAAACTTGGATACAGTCGTACCGCGATTTACCAATACTTCTAAACCAATGGGCTAACGTAGTTCGCTGGGAGATGCGTACGCGTTTATTCCTTCGTACAGCAGAGTTCCTTTGGCAGGAAGGGCACACAGCTCACGCTACCAAGCAGGAGGCAATAGAGGAGGCTGAGCGTATGATTAATGTTTACTCAACATTTGCTCAGAATTGGATGGCAATGCCAGTAGTAATTGGTCGTAAATCGGAATCGGAACGATTCGCTGGTGCGCTCGATACCTACTCAATTGAGGCTATGATGCAGGATGGAAAGGCGCTTCAGGCTGGCACATCTCATTTCCTTGGACAGAATTTCGCAAAGGCGTTTGATGTTAAATTCTTGAATAAGGAGAGTGTTCTCGATTACGTTTGGGCAACCTCCTGGGGTGTTTCAACCCGTTTAATGGGAGCTTTGGTAATGACTCACTCCGACGATAACGGGCTGGTTTTACCTCCAAAGTTGGCTCCAACACAAGTTGTTTTTGTACCTATCTATAAAAGCGACGAAGAATTGGCTAAGATTTCTGATACTGTAAATCATTTGCGTGAGGAGTTGCATAAACGTGGTGTTACAACTCATTATGATAATAGGGATAACTATAAGCCAGGGTTTAAATTTGCAGAGTACGAGATGAAGGGTTATCCTGTTAGAATTGCTATTGGACCTAAAGATTTGGAGAAAGGAACGGTTGAGGTTGCTCGTCGCGATACGTTGCAGAAACAGTTCGTTTCACAGGATAATTTGGCTGAATCTATTGTAAATCTTCTCGATGATATTCAAAGTAACCTATACAATAAAGCGGTTGATTACAGAGCCCTTAATACTACTAAGGTTGATAGTTACGATGAGTTTAAAAAGGTCATCGCTGAGAAAGGTGGATTTGTGCTAGCGCATTGGGATGGTACTGTGGAAACAGAGCAATTAATTAAGGAGGAGACTAAAGCTACAATTCGATGCATACCTATTGATGGAGAATTAGAGGAGGGTAAATGTATTGTAACGGGAAAACCTTCAAAGCAAAGGGCCATTTTTGCACAGGCCTACTAAACTTGCAGTAGTCTAATAACATTTGTATATTTGGATTAAACTTTAAATTGCATACCAATGGATAATCCTCAACAGGAGCCAAAGCAGCTAATTACTGGACTTTTATCTGAAAAAGCAGTTCTTAAGCAAAAAATTTACGACAACACCTTCGAGGTTTTCAATATGATTAAGGAGGTGTTGCACGAAATGTCCAACGACCTAAACTTTAATTTAAGAAATGTTGATAAAAGAGTTCGATTGGAGTACAGGGATAGAGGAAAGTATGAGGCAGAGATTCGGGTTGCAGGCGATTTGCTTATTTTTAGCATGCATACAAATATTTTTGAATTCGACCGTGACCACAGTATCTGGAAGTTATCGTATGTGAAAGAAAATAAATTAGCTTCGTATTGTGGCATAATTAATGTTTACAACTTTCTAACGGATTCTTTTAAGTACAACCGCTTAGATGACCTCGGGTACCTTATTGGTAGAATATTTGTAAATAAGGATCGCCACTACTTTGTGGAAGGTAAGCGTCAAATGGGATTTCTTTACAATAACTTTGGTACCGCTACAGTTGACAAGGATGCTATCAAACAAATTATAGAGTCTGCCATTCTATACGCCCTTGAATTCGATTTGTTGGTTCCACCTTACGATGTTGTTAAGATTGCATCGGTTATGCAGATGAATACTAAAATAGAGAATTCAAAGTTACAGACTGGTAAGCGCTTAGGATTTAAGTTTAATTCCGACGATGTTTTAGAAGAAAACAAATAGTATAAATTAAACCTCAAATCAATCATGAAAAAATATCTGGTATATGCATTAGTTTCAACTATTGCATTTACATCATGTGGAACAAAACAAAACAAGGAGGAGAAATCTCCCATGCAAAAGAAAGTTGATGAGTATGCACCTGTAGAACTTCGTTCGGATATTATTCACTTATCGGCCAAAGAACGCCAAATGTTGCCATATTTATTTGAAGCAGCTCAGTTAATGGATGATATTTTTTGGCTTCAAGCATATGGTAACAAGGAAAACTTGTTTAAAGGGATTACCGATGAAGCTGCCGTTGAATTTGCTGAAATTAACTATGGACCATGGGAGCGTCTTGGTGACAATAAACCTTTTGTTGATGGTTATGGTGAAAAACCTCTTGGTGCTCAGTTTTATCCAGTTGATATGACTAAGGATGAGTTTGAATCATTCGATGCCAAGGATAAAACTAGCCTATACACTGTAATCAGACGGAATTCTGAAGGAAAACTTGAATCAATTCCTTACCATGTTGCATATAAGGAAAAAACAGAGAAAGCAGTTGAGTTAATTCGTAAAGCTGCAGAGTTGGCTGAAGATGAGGGTTTGAAAAAGTACCTTAACCTCCGTGCTGAGGCATTACAGACTGACGAATACTTTGCAAGTGATATGGCTTGGATGGACATGAAAACTAACAATATTGATTTTGTTATTGGACCAATTGAAAATTACGAGGATGCCTTGTTTAACTATAAAGCGGCTCATGAAGCATATGTTTTAATTAAAGATTTGGATTGGACGCAGAAGATTGGACGTTTTGCAACTTTTCTTCCAAAACTTCAGGAGAGTTTACCTGTTGAGCCAGCATACAAAAAAGAAGTACCAGGATTAGACTCTGATTTGGGTGTTTATGATGTAGTGTTCTACGCTGGTGATTGTAATGCAGGAAGTAAAACAATTGCGATTAATTTACCCAATGACCCTAAAGTACACTTAGAGAAAGGTAGTAGAAAGTTGCAGTTAAAAAATGCAATGAAATACAAGTTCGATAAAATACTTCTACCCATTGGAAATATTCTTATTGATGAGAGTCAGCGTGGACATATCAAGTTTGATGCATTTTTTGAAAATGTTATGTTTCATGAAGTAGGACATGGGTTAGGTATTAAAAATCTTGTGAAAGGAAAAGGAACTGTTCGCGAAGCGATGAAAGAAATGCATAGTGCATTAGAGGAAGGAAAGGCTGATATAATGGGATTGTATATGGTTTCGAAACTTGCCGAGATGGGAGAATTACCAGAGAAGGATATGATGGATAACTATGTAACCTTTGTTGCTGGTATTTTCCGTTCTGTAAGATTTGGATTAGCATCCTCTCATGGAAAAGCAAATATGGTTTGTTTCTATTACTTGCAGGAACGTGGTGCTTTTGAACGAAACCCAGAAACAGGCACATATAAGGTTAACTTTGATAAGATGACTGAGGCTATGAATTCTCTTGCAAAAGATATCTTAACACTTCAAGGTAATGGTGACTACGAAGGAACCAAGAAACTATTTGCAGAGAAAGGACTTATTGGGGAGGAGCTTCAAAAGGATCTAAATAGAGTTGCCGAAGCGGATATCCCTCGTGATATTAGATGTATTCAAGGCAAAGAGATGCTTGGATTGTAGCATTTAGGAGGGTTGGTTTTCCAACCCTTATTTCTTATCTATATTTTTGGAATGTGGTTAAAGTTTACATATATTTAGCCACATTATTGTTGATGTATAATCTATAAAAAGGAACGATATGAACCTTACATTCAATTTCATTAAGTCTGTATCGAACATTTACGATGAGATGATTGAAAATGGTTTTTCCTTGGTTTACCTTGGAGAGTTTAGCCATGAGATTACTAAAATGTTTACTTCCATGGCTGAGTCCGATATGGAAAAAAACAGCGAGGAACGTTCTGTTCAGCGTAAAGTTTATCATGTTATGGTTGAAACTCTTCAGAATATGAATAAACACTCTGATGAGATAAAGGAAAGGAATATTGGGAATGGCCTTTTTATTATTGGTAAGAAACACGACACATACTATGTTATAACCTCCAATAAGGTTTCTAAAAAGCATAAGGAGCCCCTAGAGCAGGCATTAATTACAGTGAATAATGCATCGGCAAGTGAACTAAAGGAGATGTACAAACGTCAAATTCGCGAGGGAAGCTTATCCGAAAAGGGAGGCGCAGGTTTAGGATTAATTGATATTGCTCGTAAAACTGGGGAAACTCTCAATTACCAATTTTTGCCGCTCGATGAGGATAGTTTCTTTTTTATCTTAAAGGTTGAGATTAACGCCAAAAAATTTGCAAAGGATTAGTGGATTTATTAAGTAGTCCTTTATAATGCTAAGATTTTTTCAAAAAATATTTTTTATCACCATCAATATATCTTTGTTGATGGTGTTTTTTATTAATAACACTATTGCAATAGAAAAATACAATAAACAAATCCAGAATTCAAAGGACTCGGTTGTAAAAAAGACCGATAGAATAAAAAATAATTTCATTTTTCGACAGTTATATGGCTTTGTAGTGAGGAAAGATGCTCTGTCTTCTTCAGGAAAAGTGATCAGAGAATTTGAGTCCAATCAAAAATTTTCACCTTATGCAAATAAGGAAATAGCAGAGATTAGAATTGTGAGACTAAAAGTGTTTGGGCAGTCTGTTTATGATACCCTAGTAAAGCCAACCACTTTGGGTGAGCGCTTTGGGAATTCCCTTCACCTAACCACGTCTCGAAAGGTAATAGCAAATAACTTGCTTTTCAAAGAAGGAGATGTAGTAAAGCCTGTTGATTTCTCCGAGACTGAAGAACTTTTGCGTACATTGCCTTATATTGAGGATGTTAATATTATGCTGGAAACATTAGTCGATACCAATAAAGTTCGTGCTATTGTTGTTACAAAGGATAACTGGACACTGGCATTCTCTTTTAGTTCAAGCAGTTTGGATAAGGGAGAGTACTCGATTTCAGAGAGTAACTTTGCTGGTATTGGTTTTGGAGCTGATGCAACAGCTTATTACGATAAGAGCCATCCAGATAAGTGGGGGCGAAGGGGCGAATTTAAGTTCTCAAACATTGGGGGTTCATTTATAACTGCTAATCTTTGGATGCGAGAAGGGCTAGGATACAACTCTTATTACACTAATTTGAGTAGGGATTTTTATGCATCTAAAGCAAAATTGGCTGGTGGTATTACTTATTTTGTTAGTAAAGAGCCCTACACTACTTTTAAAACAAATCTAACATTCCCTATCGACTATAATATGCTTGATTGGTGGTTAGGTCACTCTTTTAGGGTGAGTAAGAAAAGTTCATTAGATGCTCCATATAATTTGACTTTGGCATTTAAGCATAGAAAAATAGATTTCAATAAGGCTATCGAGATTGAAAGTGATTCAAATTTTTATTTTCACTCCACCAACCAATGGCTTGTATCGTTAGGTTTAACTAATCAGAGTTTGTTCCAATCGAATTTAATTTATTCTTTTGGTTCAACGGAGGATATTCCAATTGGGTTTAAAGTACAGTTCTCTTCAGGTATTGAGAAAAGTCAATTTAGTCGGCGAATTCTTATTAATGGCGAGATGTCGGCCGCAGAAATTACACCAATTGGTTATCTTTATTTATCTTTTCGTACAGGAGGGTATTTGGCCGATGGATTTAAGTTTGAGCAGGGTGTAATTAATATTCGTTCAAAATATATATCGAACCTTTTTTCAGTTTGGAGAACAGATATTCGTCAACTTATTCAATATGATTATACTAGAGGAATCTCTCGATTTAGTGGTGAGCGGGAGTATGTTGCGTTGAAGGACAATTATGGTGTAAGAGGTCTGTCCAGCAATTCTTTAACAGGAGAAACACGGATAATGTTAAATTTGGAAACGAATGTATTTACCCCTTTATATCTTTATGGTTTTAGATTTGCGTACTTCTTGTTTTGTGATTTAGGAATTATTGGACCAGCGAATGAACTTGTTTATACTAATCCTATTTATTCTGGTTTTGGTTTTGGAATAAGATTTAAAAACGAAAGTTTAATTTTTCCTGCCTTTGTAGTAAGGCTTGGCTATTATCCACGAATACCTGATAATGCCGATGTCGCATACTGGCTTATTTCAACTGAGCGAAGACGCCGTTTTGAGAACTTCAGAATAAAGGAGCCTTATATTTTACCATACGAGTAGTTCTTCGTAAACAATTCGTTTTTTGTAGTGTTAATAGTTCGAGGAGAAAACTAATCAATTAACTATTAAAACTAAAAGAAAATGTCAGTACTAGTTGGTAAAAAAGCCCCTAAGTTTAAATCTAAAGCAGTGGTTAACGGGAATGAAATTGTTGATGGATTTTCACTTGAGATATTTGAAGGGAAAAAGCATGTTGTATTTTTCTTTTATCCTGCAGACTTTACTTTTGTTTGTCCCACAGAGTTGCTTGCCTTTCAGGAGAAATTAACAGAATTTGAAAAACGTAATACTCAGGTTGTGGCTTGTTCTGTAGACTCTGAGTTCTCGCACTGGAAATGGCTTCAAACAGAACTGAAAGAGGGTGGAATAAAGGGAGTTACTTATCCTCTGGTTGCCGATTTAGCTAAAACAATATCGGAGAATTACGATGTGCTTGCGGGTAGCTATGAGTATACAGAGGAGGGTGAGGCTTCGTTTGTTGGCACACCACAATCGTATAGGGGCTTATTTTTAATAGATAAATCGGGAATTGTCCGTCATCAAGTGGTGAACGATATGCCATTGGGTAGAAGTGTTGATGAAGTATTAAGAATGGTAGATGCATTGCAATACTTTGAGGAGAATGGCGAGGTTTGCCCAGCCAACTGGAAGAAAGGCGACAAAGCGCTTAAAGCAACACAGGAAGGTATTTCGGATTATTTAGGGTCTAAAAACTAATATAAAATTGATTAAAAGCCAGAGAGCCGCATTTGCGGCTTTTTTCATTACAGAAGGTTTAGTGTTTGATACAATTGGATTAACTTTGCGGTTATGAGAACTATTTTGAATTTCGATATTCAAGATTTTAATTCATTTGCCGAGAACCTGATATCTTATATAGGAAGGTTCAATTATGGCATTTTACTCAGAGGAACAGATTTATTAAATGTTTCGGGGACTGACATTGGGAGTAGGTACGATTTACTCGTTGGGTTGGGTTCAATCTCGGTATGCAGTCCTAACGATAAAAGATTTGCAAACCTTTCTGAGTATCTAAAGTTAAACGATTGGGTGTTTGGCTATTTCTCCTACGATTTAAAAAACGAGTTAGAAGATTTAAAATCCAACAATTTTGATGCCTTGGAATTTCCTGAGTTGTTCTTCTTTCAACCCGAGATTGTTTTTACGGTGAAGTCAAATGTGCTTAGTGTTTATTATTTTGAGAGTGTTACAAGCAAGGATAGAATTGATGCGTTGCTACAGGAGTTAATGGACTGTTCAAATTACACTAGAACTATTCCTCGGAATATTATTTTTAAATCGTGCTACACCAAGCAGGAGTACTTGGAAACGATTCATCAGGTAAAAAAGCATATTGCAAGGGGCGATATCTACGAGATGAACCTTTGCCAGGAGTTTTACACCGAGGATTGTAGTATTGAACCTGCAGAGGTGTTCAATGAACTTTACCGAGTATCGCCAACTCCATTTGCGGCCTTCCTTAAGGTTGACAATAAATACTTAATGTCCGCAAGTCCCGAAAGGTATATTCGCAAAGAGGGCGATTTAATAATCAGTCAGCCAATTAAAGGTACAGCTCCAAGAAAAAGTAATGCAGTTGATGATGAAAAGGTTAAATTGGAACTATCGGAAGATACAAAGGAACGAGCCGAAAATGTTATGATTGTTGATTTGGTCCGTAACGATTTGTCGAAAGTTGCTACACGAGGTTCTGTTAAGGTAAATGAACTATGCGGAATATATACTTTCCCTCAGGTTCATCAAATGATATCGACTGTTACCTGTAAATTACAGCCCAATTTAAGTTTGATAGAGCCAATTAGGGCTACTTTTCCGATGGGCTCAATGACTGGGGCGCCTAAGTTTAGGGCAATGCAATTAATTGAAGAGTTTGAACGCACCAAACGTGGACTTTTTTCTGGTGCTGTGGGGTATTTTGCACCAAATGGTGATTTTGATTTTAACGTGGTTATTCGGAGTTTACTTTACAATAAAGAAAATCGCTATCTTTCGTTTACCGTTGGAGGTGCAATTACCTTTAACTCCGAACCAGAGAAGGAGTATAATGAGTGCTTGCTGAAAGCCAAGGCTATTCTTACCACATTAAACGCAACCATCGAAAATGCAGGATAGATTTATCAACTTTATTCGTGAGAACAATTTAACCACACCAGACGATTCAATTTTGCTTGGTGTTAGTGGTGGCATCGATTCAATGGTGATGTTGCAATTATTCCTGAAGTCAGGTTTTAAAATTGCAGTGGCTCACTGTAATTTTGGTCTTAGAGCCGATGAGTCCGATGGCGATGAGCAATTCGTTAAATATTACTGCTTGATGAATGGAATTGTTTGCCATTCCATAAAGTTCGATACTAATGAGTATGCTGCAGAAAATAAACTATCAATTCAAGTTGCAGCGCGGGAACTACGATACGCTTATTTTGAGGAGATATGCAAGGAGTATAAGTACACCAAAGTGGCCATTGCACATAATCTGAACGATACCGCTGAAACGGTTCTGATAAACCTATGCAGGGGGACTGGAATTAAAGGTGTTGCAGGTATTAAGGTGATGAATGGTAACATAATAAGGCCTCTTATTTTTGCAACACGAATAGAGATTGAAGATTTTGCAAAGAGTCACGATGTTAAGTATAGGGAGGATTCAAGCAATTCAACAACAAAATACAAGCGAAATTTTATTAGGCATAAAATTATTCCTGAGTTAAGGTACTTAAATCCATCTGTAGATAGAGCAATTGCCGATACTGCAAACCACCTGCAGGAAGCTGTTTGGCTTGTAGAGGAACAACTCGATAGAATCAGAGATGTTGTTATTTCGAAGCAAGGCGAGGATACTTTGTTTTCTGTTGAAGCACTAAAAAAGGAACGTAGCGCTCGATTCTTTTTGGTTGAGGAGTTAAATCAATTTGGATTTTCACCTTCAATGGCTAGCGCTGTGATTGAATTGCTCAATGCGGAATCAGGAAGAAGGGTTGAGTCCTCAACACATACATTATATAAGGATAGAGAGTTTTTGATACTAACATCCAAGAAGGTAAAGGACGATTCTGAAATATTGATTTCAGAAGACACAAAGTCAATTTTAAGCCCCGTTAAACTCAAAATTGAAACCTTGGGCGACATTTCAGACGTGAAAATTGAGAAGGACCCCGATATTGCTTTATTGGATTGTAGTAAGTTGCAATTTCCGCTGAAAATCAGAATTTGGCACCCTGGCGATAAATTCATTCCCTTCGGAATGTCTGGGTATAAAAAGATTAGCGATTTTTTGGTAGACATTAAAGTGCCTTTGCATCAGAAAAATAATGTTTACGTGCTTCTTTCGGGCGATGATATTGCTTGGGTTATTGGGTACAGAATTGATAATAGGTTCAGGATTGATGAGCAAACAAGTAATGTCATCAAATTCAGTTTAACCTAGATACTTTATAAAGAACAATTATTTGCACTTTTACCCTTCTTCAATTTCACTGAGTTCTAGCCAACGGAATTCTTTTTCCTCAAGTATGTGAGTAATTTCTTGATATCTATTGGATTTTTCCTGAAGTTGTTGAGGGTTTAGAGCGCCACCGCTAAGTTGGCTTTCTAGTTCTGTTTTTTCCTTTTCCAGCAGTTCAATATCCTTGGAGAGTTGCTCCATCTCTTTCTTTTGGGCAAACGTTAGTTTCTTCTTGGTTTGAGTTTTCGGTTGCTCTTGTTTAATTGGCTTTTCAGGACTCTTTTCTTTGGGTCTATTCTTTTCCTCCTCAATTGCCCAAGTCCTATACTCAGTATACGAACCGGGGAATCCGCTAATTTCGCCATTTCCCTCAAAAACTAAAAGACCATCAACAACCTTATCCATAAAGAAACGGTCGTGCGATACAACTATTACAACTCCAGGGAAACTTTTTAGGTAATCCTCAAGGATGTTCAGGGTGTGGATATCCAAATCGTTGGTTGGCTCATCGAGGATGAGGAAGTTGGGATTACGCATTAAAATGGTAAGCAAGTAAAGTCTGCGTTTTTCGCCACCACTAAGTTTGTACACGAAAGTGTGCTGTTTTTCTGGCGAGAACAGGAACATATTCAGAAATTGCGATACAGTAAGGGTCTTACCATCGCCTAGCGTTACAACATCGGCAATTTCTCGGGCAATATCTATAACCTTTTTGTTATTATCGATATTCATCCCTTCCTGTCGGTAGTAACCAACTACCAATGTGCTACCTGCATCAACTTCACCTGAATCGGCTTGAATAGCACCTGTAATAAGATTTAGGAATGTAGTTTTACCCGTTCCGTTTTCACCTATTATCCCTAACTTCTCGAATCGATTAAAAGTGTACGAGAAATCCTTCAGAATAACTTTACTGCCAAAACTCTTGTTGAGGTTTTTCACCTCCATAATTTTTTTGCCAAGGCGCGATGTGCTTACGTTAATCTCAACCTCAGAGGTATCTAACCGTTGAGATGCAACATCCTTTAATTTGTAGTAAGCATCAATTCTATATTTGGCTTTTGTCCCACGAGCCTGCGGCATACGTCGCATCCATTCGGTTTCACGACGAAGCAAATTCGTAGCCTTATCAACTTCGGATGTGAACGAATTGATTCTTTCCTCGCGTTTATCCAGAAAATATGAGTAGTTACCTTTGTAGGTGTAAACAGTTTGGCTATCAATTTCAATAATATCGGTACAAACTCTGTCCAAGAAATACCTGTCGTGTGTAACCATTAATATGGTTTGCTGGCCACGGGTTAAAAACTCCTCAAGCCACTCAACCATATCCAAATCCAAGTGGTTGGTGGGCTCATCCAGAATAAGTACATCGGGTTCACTAATTAGTGCCGATGCTAAAGCAACACGTTTGCGCTGTCCTCCCGAAAGTTTGGTTACAGGTTGGTTAATGTCATCTAGCCTAAGTTTTGAAAGGATCTGTTTTGCCTTAACCTCGCGCTCCCAAATGTTAAGTCTATCCATTGCTTCCATTGCGTGGTGGAGTAAGTCCTTATCGTCTTTTGCTAGAGCCTTTTCGTAATTCCGAATAGTTGAGGAGATTTCATCATCGGCACCAAAAACGTTCTCAAGAATGGTGGCTTTTTCGTTTAGTTCGGGATTCTGTGATAAATAACCAATTCGGATATCATTCCTGAGAGTTACCTTTCCCTTATCAGCAGAGTCATTCCCTGTAAGAATATTTAATAGGGTTGATTTTCCTGTACCATTCTTTGCTATTATTGCCGTACGCTGATACTGAAAAAGGCTTAGCGATATATCGCTGAATATGGTTAAATCGCCGAACGATTTGCTTAGATTCTCTGCCTGAAGATAGATTGTAGCCAATGTGTTTCTTTTTTTAATTCGAGTTGCAAAGTTAGCATACTAAAGTTAATTGTTAGAGAGAATTTAGGAGTTGGAGTGCGAATATGTAATTTTATAATTCACACTGCCTACTTTTGAGTACTTTTGTTAATAATTTATTATTGAAATTTAATGGTATCGAAGAAAGAACTTTACGCCCGAGTAATTGAGTATTTTAGTAAAACTCGTCCAGTTGCAGAAACCGAATTGGTTTACACCAATGCTTATGAATTGCTGGTAGCAGTAATTCTTAGTGCTCAGTGTACCGATAAGCGGGTTAACATAATTACCCCTCCCTTTTTTGAAAGATTCCCCGATGCAGAGACATTATCGAACGCCTGTGTTGAAGAGGTGTTGAGTTATATAAAAAGTTGCTCATATCCGAATAATAAAGCAAAGCACTTGGTTGGAATGGCAAAAACGCTTCAAACGGAGTTTGGTGGAGTTGTTCCTTCGGATGTGGAATTGTTGCAGAAGTTGCCCGGAGTTGGTCGCAAAACAGCCAATGTAATTGCATCGGTAGTTTTTAACTTACCCGCAATGGCCGTGGATACTCATGTTTTTCGAGTTGCCAATAGGATAGGATTGGTTACAAACGCTAAAACGCCTTTGGCGGTTGAACAACAATTAGTTCAGTATTTCCCGGAGGAGTTGCTTCCGAAGGCACATCATTGGCTGATTCTTCACGGACGGTATATTTGTATTGCCCGAAAGCCCAAGTGCGAGGAGTGCGGGTTGACAGATGTTTGTAAAGAATATAAAAAGAGAAGCCAGAACTAATGCCTGGCTTCTCTTTTTATGTTTGACTTTTCTTTAGAATTTTACAATTGCTCCAATTGTTATAAATCCAGTAGTTGCAATATTATTCAAATCAACACCAAGGCCAAACGTGTTTGTGATATCTTTTTGTGTTTCGCCAGCAATATCTTCCTTCTCGACTGCCGATGTAAAGCCAAAGTTAAATCCTCCAATAACTGCTTCTAACGATACTCTATCGTTCAAATCGTAAGAGATACCTGGGTGAACGTTGAACCCGAAAATGTTAGTTGTAGGTCCATCATTTGACGTGGAGCCTACTTTTTCTTTAGTCTTTGTGGTTGAAAAACCAATATTGCCTTGTGCAAAAAGAGCAAGTTTATTCAGTCTAACAGCGTAATAGCGAGCAAACGGAGTTAATCCAAAAGTGAATGATTTCTCAACAATATCATCAGGTGCGCCAGGTGTTGTAACCTTACGAGTAGATAGATTTAATTGTAATCCAATGCAAAAATTTTCAGAAAGGACATAACCTACTTTTGGCGAAAACCCGAAAGTGGTTGTTGAAGCCTTGTCGGTTGAATTTCCATCGTATTTTACTTTTCCTCCAGTTGTATTAAATCCAAAACTACCACCCACAAAGTATTGTGCGTTTGCAGTAAAAATTGTACTTAAAAATAGAAATAAAACAAATGCTATTCTTTTCATAATTAAAACTTTAAGTTGTTTGAGTTGCACAAATTCATTTTATCAATGCAACTCTTGGGTTTAACATATTATTTAGCGTTTCAAAGTTAAATATTTTTGTTGGTCTGCAATAGGTCTGAACTTCACAAATTGCAATGTATTCTATAATATTGTCAAAATTAGCCTTATTGTTTATTGCTTGGATAGTGCTATCCGCTAGTAGTAGGCTTGCTTCATCTGCGAAATTGGTTACCTTTGCAATGCAGTGAAATGAATTATATTAGAAACCTTGGATAAGAATGATAGTAGCTTATTCAATTCAGAGGAAGAGGAGGCTTTCACCTGTTATTTATTCCTAAGAAAATCACTGTTTATATTTCATAGAAAAGCTGTGCTTATAAATTGAGCCTGTATATATCTTTTCTGATATTTTAAAACTTAGATAGATTACTATGCATTGGTTAGAGCGAACAGAATTGCTATTGGGAACAGAACAAGTAGCCAAACTTAAAAACAAGCATGTTTTGGTTGTGGGACTTGGTGGAGTTGGAGCTTACGCTGCTGAGCAAATTTGCAGGGCTGGCATTGGTCAAATGACTATAGCAGATGGCGACACCATTCATCTTACCAACATAAATCGCCAACTTCCTGCACTAAATAGCACTGTAGGTTTGCCTAAGGCAGAATATCTGGGGAAAAGATTACTGGATATCAATACAAATTTGAAATTGAATATTATTCAGGAATACCTTCGTGATGATAGGATGAAGGAGGTTCTTTCGCAACATTACGACTACGTTGTTGATGCAATAGACACGCTCTCCCCCAAAATTTTCCTAATTCACGATGCCTATAAGAATGGACTTAGAGTTGTAAGTTCAATGGGTAGTGGCGGAAAACTCGACCCCACAAAGATTCAAATTGCCGATATTTCTGAATCGCATAACTGCCCTCTTGCGCGGATTCTCCGTAAAAGATTACATAGATTAGGAATTAGAACTGGTATAAAGGTAGTTTACTCCCCCGAGGAAGTTCCTGAAAATGCAACTCGTCCTTGCGAGGGTGAACCAAACAAAAAAACTACTGTAGGAACAATCTCCTATATGCCTCCAATCTTTGGTTGTTTTATTGCATCGGTAGTGGTTAGGGATTTACTAGCGGATTCTTAAAAAACGGGAAAACTGCTTGCGTTTCTGGGAACAACCATTTTCCATCCTTGTACTTTATCTCTGGAAAATTTACATTCTGCATGTTCAACAGATTGTAGGTATCAGTTTTAAATTCTGTAAACAATGAGTCGTCGGCAGTGCTAAAGTATTGCTTACTAATTGGCTCATACTCTGAAACAGGTAAAACCTGATACAGCCGCTTTAAATCCCTAAAAGGGATATGAACCCAAACGGGAATATATCCAGTGTTTGTAATTTGTGTTTTGCCAACTTCATTCTTTGATAGCTGAACAAAAGTAACCACACCACCATTGCAGTACCTTTTACGCTGGTTCGACACAAAATTTCCCAACGAGTAAACAACAACCTGTCCCGTTGTGCTATCAGTATCAAAAGTGGCCTCCATACGCTGCACAACGTGAGGGTGTGAGCCAATAATGATACGAACACCCAAGCCTTTCATAAACTCGGCAAGTTTAATTTGTGTTTTGGAAGGATTCGTTTCGTATTCGTTACCCCAATGAATAAACACAATCACCTCGTCAACTCCAAGTGCTTTTGTTTTTTCAACATCCTTACGGATTAAAGCAGTATCTATTAAATTTACAATTACAGGCAATGGAACAGGAATTCCATTTGTTCCATAGGTATAGTTCAGCAATCCCAGCCTAAAACCATTCTTATCAATAATCAAAGGGTTTATTGTTTCTCTATGAGCAGAATCCTTAAAAGTTCCAGTGTGTGGAATTCCCTTTTGTGATAACACATCTATTGTTCTAATAATACCATCTTTTCCCCTGTCCACGGAATGGTTGTTTGCAGTGACCAAAACATCAACACCAGCACTCATCAGTCCATCAACCAAGTTATCGGGTGAACTAAATTGTGGATAGCCAGAATATGGTTCGCCGGCTAAGGTTACCTCTAGGTTTGCAATAACAATATTGGCATATGAGAAAACACCCTTCATTCTCGTAAAAACACTATCGTAACTGTAGGTTTTTGTCACCTCATCGTAAGCAGAGTTTATTTGGGGTGAATGCCCCATAACATCGCCCACAAAAATTAGATTCAAGGTTTTAGAATTCTGACCCGGACTAATTAATCCTATTAATAAAAATGAAAGAGTCAAATAAAAAGGTTTCATATCGCTTGGAATTGATGATACAAATATAACGTTTTCAACCATTCCAAATAAAGTAAAAAGGGTGCCCAAGTAGGGCACCCTTTGTTTACAAATATAACTTATCGATTATTTCTGCGCTTCGGGCGACATAACAACCTCAACAATATTGCCTTGGCTGAACATTTTGTTAGCAAATTCCTTAACCTTTTCTACATTAACAGATTTAACAACATCGAGGTAAGTAGTATGCTTATCAACTCCTGTTTCATATTTCTCACGAATAACACTTGACCAGTATCTGTTTTCACGTTGACTCTGATCGTACTGTTTAAGCATAAACTCTTTTGCTTTATTTACATCCTCTTCAAGAGGACCATTGGATTTAATCTTCTCAATCTCAGAATAGATAATGCCAATCAGTTTATCGCGTTTTTCGGGGTCAGTGTCAAAAATTATTCTCAACACATATGACTGAGTTGGGAAATCAGTGATTGACATACCAACGCTTACACCATAAGTGCCACCCTCTTTTTCGCGTACCTCCTCCATATATCTATTTTGAAGTATTGAGTTGATGTAATTAACCAATACCATATTCTCAAAGTTATACTTAACATCTCCGGATAATGCAATATAAACCGAAGACTTTGGTGTTTGTAATGGAATATTAAAGAAGTTAGAAACCTTACCTTTGGGAGCTCTAACACCATTATCTTTAGCAACATCCTTGCGTTTAACCGTTGGTAAACCTCCAATATATTTTTCAACCAATGGCTTAGCCTCTTCTGCTTTCATATTACCAGTGAAAATAAATGTAAAATCAGAAGCATCAGCAAAACGATTCTTGTAAAAATCCATCACCATTTTATAGTCAACCTTTTTCAAATACTCTAAATCCTGAGGCATAACTCTTGGATTTCGGTTAGCCATTGCAATGGTAACACTATCGCTAAATGCTTTACGTGGGTCTGCCGATGCATTAGCCATAAACGCTTTCATACGCTCCATGTAAGTGTTAAAACTCTCAACATCCTCGCGAGGAGCAGTAAAGTACAAGTAAACAAGTTGAAGCATAGTTTCAAAATCTTTTGGCGATGCGCTACCGTTAATGCCTTCATAATCTTCGCCAATAACGGGGCGAACGCTAACAAGTTTACCAGCAAGCATTTTATCAAGATCAGTCTTAGAGAATTCGCCAACACCTGCAGTGCTAACTATTTGAGTGGCAAATGTGGCAGAAGGTAGAGTCTTATTATCGGCCAAAGAGTAACCTCCATTGCTGAATGCAGTTAAAGAAACCTCATCCTCTTTAAAATCGGTATTTTTGAAAATAACCTTTACTCCGTTACTTAAAACCATTTCGGTGGTTCCGAATAAATTATTTGCATTAACCTTAGTCACTTTACCAGGTTTTGCAACGTTTTCCACCAATGGTTTTGTAGAAACGTTATCAACGTAAGCCTCAATTTTTTCAGACTTAACCTCTTTCAATGAAGCGAGGATACCTGCCTCTGTTGGTAGTACAACGCCTTCTTTTAGAGGACCTTGAACAGTAATTACCATATTTTTATCGGTAATTAGTTTTGTAATGTAAGCATTAAGTTCGTTGATTGTTATGGTTGGCATTATGCCATTTGCAAATGCATGCTCAAACTCAATACCAGGTATGGGCTCGCTTTCAAGGAAGTTGTTTACTGCCTGCCAAACAAATGCTTCATTCTTCTGTTTATCCTTCTCCTTTAATTGGTTATCTAGGTTACGGAGATAATCCGCTTTTGCTCTATCAAGTTCCGATGCAGTAAATCCAAACTGCTTAACACGCTCAGCTTCACGAACAAGACCTTTGAAGCCATCAAGCATGCCTTCATTTTTTAAAGCAGCATAGAAAATTAAGGCACTCTTTGTACGAACCATATTACTCATGCCCGAAGCAGCAAAAACAAATGGAGGGTTTGGTTTTTGTGTAATCTCTGTTAAACGGGCAGAAATCATTGTTGAAATTAAATCTCTAATTATTTCTGCTCTTAAATAGCCAATATTTTTTTGGTCATTAGGGGTGGCATCGTGCTTGTAGTAAATGTTAAGAATGGTATTGCGAGCCTCTGGATCCGAAGCAATACCTACTAAAGGTTCATCATTATCTGGTAGTTGATAGAACTCACGAGTTGCAGGATTAACTGGTTTTTTAATATCTGCAAATAGTTTTTTTACTTTCTGCTCAATCTGATCAACATCAATATCACCAACAATTATTATCGATTGTAAGTCTGGACGATACCATTTTGCATAGTAGTCCTTAATTTCCTGATGTTTAAAGTTATTAATTACATTGATATCTCCAATAACATCACGAATAGCATACTTAGAACCTTTATAAGTAATAGGACTTAATTGATTTCTCATTCTGAATTCAGGGCTTCGTCTAGTTCTCCATTCTTCTCGAATAACACCTCTTTCATTATCAATTTCCTGAGGATCAAGAGTAATAAAGTTTGACCAATCGTGTAACACTAACAATGCGCTATCTAAAATCCCTTCTCTAATAGTTGGTACATCAGATAAATTGTAGACTGTTTCATCTTGTGATGTGAATGCATTGATGTTATATCCAAACTTAACACCTACAGTTTCGAAATAGTTGATAATACCTTTTCCTGGAAAGTTTTTAGTGCCATTGAAAGCCATGTGCTCAAGAAAATGAGCCAAACCGTTTTGGCTATCTTCTTCCAAAATAGCACCAACATTTTGTGCTATGTAGAACTCTGCTCGTTGTTTTGGTTCAGCATTCTTACGAATGTAGTAGGTTAACCCATTGTCGAGTTTACCATAACGGAAGTTTTGATCCATGGGAACAGGCATATTCCAGTTTATTTGCCCCTGTCCCATTGCACTAAGACCCATCAAACAGGCCAATAGAGCGGATGAAAATAGTTTAATGCTCTTAATCATTTAAGTTAAATGTTTAGTGAAACAATAGAATTTTAAATCAAAAGTAACATTTAGATTTAAAAGTGAAATTAGTAGAAAAAATTTTAACACTTTTTGTAACCTTTTTGATAAACGTTTTAAATAATGGTTTATTTTGACATAAAAATAATTTTTGGGAGGGAAAAACAACAATCCATACAAATACAAACTATGGCTAAAAATTTTATCACCAAAACAATAATTCTTGTATCATTCGTAAGCCTATTTACAGATATTGCCAGCGAAATGCTTTACCCTGTAATGCCTGTTTTCCTAAAATCAATTGGATTCTCCGTATTACTTATTGGTATCCTAGAAGGAGTGGCCGAGGCAACTGCCGGATTGAGCAAAGGTTACTTTGGGCACTTATCGGATAATTTAGGAAAAAGAGTCCTTTTTGTTCGGTGGGGATACCTTATTAAGTGCTATTTCGAAGCCTATGTTGGCTGTATTTACTTTCCCTATATGGATTTTCAGTGCACGAACTATCGATAGGTTAGGTAAAGGTATACGAAACAGCGCCCGAGATGCTCTGTTAAGCGATGAATCAACGCCACAAATCAAAGGAAAAGTGTTTGGTTTTCATAGGGGAATGGATACTTTAGGAGCAGCTATTGGTCCTGTAGTTGCGTTAATTTACCTTTACTTCTATCCTGAGAACTATAAATGGCTTTTCGTCATAGCTTTTGCTCCGGGTTTAATTGCCGTTGCCCTTACGCTATTTTTAAAAGAAAAAAGAATAGTAACAAATCCGAAGGAAAAGAACATCGGTTTTTTCAGTTTTTTTCAGTACTGGAATCAATCACCCAAAAACTACAAAATGCTAGTTATTGGTTTGGTTTCATTTACACTATTCAACAGTTCAGATGCTTTCCTACTTTTAATGGTGAAAGAACAAGGGTACTCCGATACGCAAATGATTTCACTTTACATCTTTTACAATCTGGCATATGCAATATTAGCTTTCCCAATGGGGCATCTAGCCGATAAAATTGGAATGAAAAAGGTTCTAATCTTTGGTATTACAATTTTCGGAATTGTTTACTTGCTTTTTGGCTTATCAAGCAAATTAACAATCCTTGCAATGCTCTTTGGATTATATGCACTTTACGCTGCCTCAACAGAAGGAATATCGAGGGCCTGGATATCAAACTTGGCAAGCAAGGAAAAAACAGCCACGGCAATTGGACTTTTCAACACTTTGCAAAGTATAGCAACTCTAGTTGCAAGTTCTCTTGCAGGATTAATTTGGTTTAAATTTGGAGCAACACCAGTTTTTATTATATCTGGGACTGTTGCCTTAGGTGTTGCGCTTTACCTTACTGTCTTTATAAAAGAATATAAGTAACCTTATCTTAAACGTTCCAACGAACGAACCAATGCCTCGTCTTTGGCTATTGAACGTAATGCAAGGAAGGAAAGTATTGCCGACACAATTGGGAATACGAAGATAATACTATACGAAGGATTTGCAGGAAGCAATTTACTAACTGTAATAACATAGTAGTAAAGTAAACCTTGCATTCCAACCAATAAAATTGTATTAATTATACAAAGTCTTATCTGAATCATTCTACGCTTATACATGAAAATTGTAATCATATCTATGCCAAATACAACAATCGATAGTATCAATAACGGCCAAGTGTTATAAACATTCTCGGCATTAATAGTCTCAGACGACAATCCGGATACATTAAAAAGGTACTTCGCCATTTGTGGTTCTACAACAAAGGTTGAAAAGGGCACAAAAAAGAAAAATGCAAGTAGAAAAGCCACTACCAAGAGGTAAATTGTTTGTATTCGTTGTATCATAAATTCTGAATTGATTGTGTATTGCAAAAGTAACCATTTTGTCATAACTCATAAATATGTTTAAGCTAAAACATTTTAAAGTTTAGTCAGCATCGCCGCAATTCAATGTAGAAAAATATTCTAAATAGTTAATCTGGAAAAAAACTCTCACTACTGAACTATTAAAAATACAGGTAGAAAAGTAAATTAAACCAAAACAACAATGGGATTCACAGATATGTTAATCCAACCAATCTTTCATTTAAAAATTAGTATCTTTGTAGTTTAATCAAATAGATATGAGAGTAATTGAATCATCGGAATTGATACTAAACCCAGATGGTAGTATCTTCCATTTACATTTAAAACCGGAACAACTAGCCGATACAGTAATATTAGTTGGCGACCCTGGTAGAGTTGAAACTGTTTCTGCATACTTCGATAAAATTGAGCATACAGTATCGAATCGCGAATTTAAAACATGCACTGGATACTATAAGGGCAAAAGAATTAGCGCTGTATCCACTGGTATTGGTACCGACAATATTGATATTGTTGTTAATGAACTTGATGCTTTAGTAAACATTGACCTGAATACCAGAACGGTTAAAGATACCCATAAGAAGTTAACTTTAGTTAGACTTGGAACATCAGGAGCACTTCAACCTGAGATTGATTTGGGTAGTTACGTAATGACTGAGGTTAGCATTGGTTTCGACGGCTTGCTTAACTTTTATGCAAACAGGAATGAGGTTAGCGAGTTGGAAATGGAACAAGCGTTCCTTAAGCATACCAACTGGAATCCTCTTTGCGCTAAACCTTACTTCAACTACTCTTCATCGAAATTAGTTGAACTATTTGCTGATTTCACAATTAGAGGAATTACCATTTCTGCTCCAGGATTTTATGGGCCTCAAGGTCGAGTACTTCGTCTTCCCCTCGCAGATCCAAAACTAAACGACAAGATTGTTGATTTTGAGTACAAAGGAAGAAAAATCACTAATTTTGAGATGGAAAGTTCTGCAATTAACGGTCTTTCACGTCTTCTTGGACACGATTCGTTAACAATTTGTGCTATTATTGCAAATCGAGTTATAAAGGATGCTACAAAGGATTATCGCCCTGCAATTAGCCGATTAATCCAACAAACACTTGACAAACTTGCAACAATATAATTAATTAATGAGTTGATAAATAACGATTTACACTCACTCATTGCCCTGCTTGACGATCCAGACTCCGAAGTTTTCAAAGTCGTTTCGGAAAAAATCGTTACGCAGGGCATTGGTGTTGTGCCCCAACTTGAAAAAGCTTGGGAATTTTCGCACAATGAGATAGTCCAAAATCGTTTAGAAAACCTTATTCAAACTATTCAGTATAACAGCACGGAGGAATCCCTTATAACTTGGGTTAATTCCGAAACCCAGAACCTGCTAGAAGGCGCATACCTAATTGCTCGTTTTCAGTATCCTGAACTTACCCTAAGTTCAATTGAAAAGGAAATTGAAAAATTAAGGAAAGATGCTTGGCTAGAAATCAACGACAATTTAACAGCCCTTGAAAAGGTAAAGATTATCAACCATATTCTATTCGATATCCACAACTATGGACCTAACGTAACAAATTTCTTTTCACCCAACAATCAATACATCAACTCCTTAGTTGAAACAAAAAAGGGAGGTCCAATTCTCTTATCAATTTTTTATGCTGTTATAGCTCAAAAACTTGGCTTACCCATTCACTGCGTTAATCTTCCTAAAAATTTTGTATTAGCATACAAGGATAGATTCCACTCCTTATCTGAATCGGGCGAAGAAAAGGATAGTATGCTATTCTATATCAACCCATTCAATAGAGGATCCGTATTTGGGCATAAGGAGATTGATGTTTTTTTGCAACAACAAAAAATGCAATCTAAACCCGAATACTATCTTCCATGCTCCAACGAAACTGCTATTGCACAACTACTGTTTAACCTTGTTTATGCCTACGAAAAACAGGCAAATTTCAAGAAAGCGGAGGATCTTAAGAGGCTTTTAAAAATAGTGGAAGGATAAGTTAATCGTTCCCAAAATCAATTTTAAACTGCATCATTCGAACAGAATGCTTCTTCATTTCTTGGTTTACTATATTTTCAACATCAGACTTGCATCGGCCACAACCAGTTGTTGCCAATGTAATTGTTCTAACATCAGAGAAACTGTTTGCACCTTTCTTCCGAATAGAACTCAAAATTTCACTTTTGGAAACACACTTACAATTGCAGATAAACTTTGATAACTCCGACATAAATACTTAATTTGGATTTGCAAATATACCAATCGAACGGCTAAACATTTTGTAATTCAAGATAAAAAATCTACCTTTGCACGCTAATTTTAACTAAATAATTATACTATGTTAAATCATTACGAAACCGTTTTCATTGCTACTCCCGTTTTGTCTGAGGCCCAGATGAAGGAAGCGGTTGTAAAATTCAGGGGTTTCATCACCGAGAATGGTGGCGAAATCGTACATGAAGAAAATTGGGGTTTAAGAAAGTTGGCCTACCCCATACAAAAGAAAACCACTGGCTTTTACCATTTAATGGAGTTTAAAGCTGCTGGCGAGTTGGTTGATAAACTTGAAACTCAGTACCGCCGCGATGAGCGTATTATCCGTTTCTTAACCGTTAGATTGGACAAGTACGCTGTTGAGTATGCTAATAAAAAGCGTAGCAACAAAGTGGAAACTAAAAAAATGGAGGACTAAGTCATGAGTACAAATCAATCAGAAATCAGATATCTCACTCCCCCCACTGTTGAGATCAAAAAGAAAAAGTACTGCCGTTTCAAGAAAAACAAGATTAAGTACATCGATTACAAAGATCCTGAGTTCTTGAAAAAGTTCCTAAACGAACAAGGTAAAATTCTTCCTCGTCGTATAACTGGAACATCGTTAAAGTACCAGAGGAAGGTCGCTACAGCAGTTAAAAGGGCTCGTCATATTGCCATACTGCCATTTGTAACCGATCTATTGAAATAATTTTAAGGTAGGAGGAAAATCAGATGGAAATAATTCTGTTACAAGACGTATCGAACCTTGGTAATAAGGACGAAATAGTAAAAGTAAAGAATGGCTACGCTCGCAATTATTTAATTCCTAACGGAATGGCCATTACGGCAACTGAATCATCTAAGAAAATTTTAGCAGAGAATACTAAGCAACGCGCTCATAAAGAAGCTAAAATTAAAGCAGATGCTGAATTGGTTGCTAAAAAGATGGAAGGTCTTAAGCTTACCATTGGCGCTAAAACCAGCTCTACAGGCAAAATATTTGGATCTGTTAACACAATCCAAATTGCTGAGGCTTTATCCGAAAAAGGATTTGATATTGACCGTAAGGTTATCAGCCTTAAAGAAGAGCAAATTAAAGAAGTTGGAACTTACACCGCAGAAATTAAACTTCACCGCGAGGTTAAAGTTGCCATTGAATTTGAAGTTATTTCTGAATAAGAAATATATATTGACCAATAAAAAAACCCGCTTATGCGGGTTTTTTTATTACCTAGCGGCAATACATTCTATTTCCACCAAAACACCCAATGGTAATTTTACCACACCATACGCAGCGCGAGCTGGCATGTCAACAGTGAAGTATTTCGCATAAACCTCGTTCATGGCTGCAAAATTATCCATATTGCTTAAAAGACAGGTTGACTTTACAACATTGGAGTAGTTTAAGCCTGCTTCATTAAGAATTGCACCAATATTCTTAAGTACTTGCTCAGTCTGCTCCTTAATTCCACCATCAATAATACTACTAGTTTGAGGATTTATTGGAATTTGACCAGAAATGAATACCAATCCGTTAACCTCAACAGCTTGGCTGTAAGGCCCAACAGCCTTAGGTGCATGTTCTGTGTTTATAATCTTTTTCATAACTATACGATTTGTTTATTAAAGGTTATCAAGATAATGATCTCTCTTGGTATATTTTAAATCCTGAAGAATAGCTGATTTAACATTAATCTGGAAACTAAAGCTCTTATAGAAACCTATAGGAATAACGGTCATACGCATATCCCAGCAATGAAGATCTCTGAAAAAATTAATTGATGTGGTTGTGAGTTGCTTATTTTTGAAGTCGTACCCAGAGCTAAATCCTATTTTCCACTTTGGTGTCAAATTTATATCACCTGAAAAACTTAATGTTTGAACTACGCTCGATTCGTACTGTGGTTTAGAATAAGTAAGGTTATAACTAAACCTTAAATTCCAAGGCACATTAAAATCTACATAATTCATTCCATACTGTGTCCCCATGGACTCTCCAAAATTAGAACCATCTGGTGATGAGCCCAAAGGCAAACCTGCAGAACTGCCAGTTTCATCACCTACTCCTGGATTCCCTGAGTTAGCCCCAGCCTTTGTGCTATTTAAAGAAAAGTCAAAACCTACGTTACCTCGAATAAATCTAGCGAGTTTGCCAGATTTATCGTACTCGAATTGGGCAATCTTTGTACCTGTCGAATTTAATGCATAAGGGCTAAAACCACCAGAAAAATTAATATTGATCTTATCGAATAAACTTGTTCTTCCGCTTACCGAGATATCTGACCAATTCATGGAATCGGCCAAAAGATTATATGATGCATTTATGCTTAGCCCCTCCAATATCTTTACCTTTTTAACAGAGTTTGCCGTATCTTTTGGAGTTAAGATTTTCATCTCCAAAATATTGTTCAACGAGAAATTCAATACCCCAGATTTTCCTCCGCCAGGCCCTCCGTATATACCCTGACTAAATATGGAGTATTTTTCCATATTCCCCAAGCTATCCTTCTGCACTTGTTTATAAAAGCCAAATTGAGACTCAGAAAAGTCTGGACGATAACTTAGAGATACTGATGGTGTGATAACGTGCCTTACGGCTTGGACTTTCGAGGTTTTACTAAATGTAAATGTTCCATACACTTTAGTACTCATTGATACAGAAGAGCTATACTGGTAACCTCGTTGAAAGCCATTAACAGTGTCAACAACTACTACATTAGAATCTGCATCCCAACTCTTATTAATAGTCTTTAAATACCAATATTCAGAATAGTTCACCCCTGGGCTAACTGTTACATATTTTAAAAGGTTAAATGAAGTCGATACGGGGATATCATGTTTCATACCATTTTGCATACTATCGAGTACTGATGGTTTAAATAAGTTATTCTCCTTTACTGAAACCCTATTATCCAAACTAGAAGATAAACTTACCCCAATTTTTTCGTACCATGATGATGAGCCTACTGAGTTCTTTCGTTTAAACGGATAAATTCTTGTCATACTAAACGAAACTTTAGGGAAGCCTAAATTTACTATTGAATCTAAATTGTTTTGAGAATGATTCAATGATGTGCTAAGACTGAATGGAGTTCCAGGCCAAACCTTTGAGAAGGAAATACTAGAGTTGAATTGATTTGATAGCGCTGTATTTAAACTTGTTGCATTATAACGGTTATGGTTTGATGAACCGAAATTCACACTTGCCTGAAAAGTAGAATTGGGGTGAGCCTTCTGATCTTGACTATGATTCCATCGAATCCAGTATGAATTTGACTTTGCGTAATCGGCCAATCCTTTTTCGCTAGTTACAATAGTAGATGCTTCAAGATTAAGACTTCCAGAAAATTTATACCTTACCTTATAGTTAGTTTGGCTTCTTAGCCCCCATGACCCACGCGAAAAGAAATCGCCAGTAATCTTTTCATCCATATAATCGCCCATGCCAAAATAGAATCCACCTCCCCTTAGGAATAAACCTCTATTATTCTCCTCACCGTATTCAGGTAAAATCAATCCAGCAGCACGTTTTCGGGTGTTTGGGAAAAATCCAAATGGAATAATCAAGGGAAAAGGTACATCCTCTATAACTAAATATGCTGGTCCTGAAATAATCTTTTTATCTGGAATCATCTTGCCTTTTGTTATAGCCAAATAGAAGTGAGGATGTGGAGCATCGCAAGTTGTGTATTTTCCATGCATCATATTAACCACATCATCTTCCATTTTTTTTGTTACCTCGCTATGCATATAACCACCAGACTGCTCAGTAACCACTCCTGTAATTTTAGCCCTTTTTGTATCAAAATTATAGTGAATGCTATCCATTTCAAAACTTTGGCTTCCTTCCTTAAAAGTAGGTCTTCCAACAATTTTTCCAGTACTATCGGGGGCTCCTCTTGCAAAAACCTGTTTTTTCTCCATATCAAATTCAATGTAGTTAGCTTTTAACTCTAGGTTTTGATATGTTACAATAGCATTACCATACAAGAATGCAGTTTTTCCATCTATTGAATAAATTATGGAATCCTCGGCGTTAGTGAAAATAGGATTGTCAATTGGGGATTCTTTTGCTTTGTTTTGAACCGTATCCTTTATAGTTACAGTATCCGCTAATTGATAAGTTGGTTTGATTATTGAGGATAAAAATACCCCACTGTTAGCAAAACCTACAGCGTGGTTAATAATTATAAGAAAAAATAGTAATCTGAAATGCAATTTTAGTCGTATTTTTGTAATCGAAATTGAGCCCAAAACTACTTAAAAATTTCAAAAAGTTTAGGATGAAGATGCCAATTACTATAACATTTTTTTCAAAAATTAACGCTTTCTTGGTTTTATTGCTGATGTTTGACAGCAATCTGAGTTTTTGCCAGAGTTCAGAGAGTTATGATATTAGAAAAATTGTGATTGATGCCGGCCATGGAGGCAAAGACCCTGGCACTGTTGGACGAATTAGTAAAGAAAAAGACATCACACTTAAAATTGCGCTAAAACTAGGTTCTTATATTGAGAAGAGCTTTCCGAGCATTAAAATTATTTATACCCGTAAGGATGATACTTTTATACCGTTAGATGAACGAAGCAAAATTGCAAATGACGCAGGAGCCGACCTTTTCATTTCTATACATTGCAATGCAACTGAAAGGAATTCTCCTATAGGAACAGAAACTTACGTGATGGGTCTACACCGCTCCAACGATAACCTTGATGTTGCTATGCGCGAAAATGCGGTTATTACATACGAGGATGATTATTCAACAAAGTACGAAGGCTACGATCCCAATTCATCTGAATCATTTATTATTTTTTCGATGCTACAAAATGCCCACCTTGACCAAAGCCTAAATTTTGCCAACCTTATTCAAACTGATTTTAGAGAAAGAGCGAACAGAAAGGATAGAGGCGTTAGGCAAGCAGGATTTCTTGTATTATGGAAAACATCAATGCCCAGTGTGCTTGTTGAGGTAGGCTACTTAAGCCATCCTAAGGAAGAACTTTACCTTAACTCCGCTGAAGGGCAAGAGCATCTTTCTTCATCAATTTTCAGAGCATTTAAAGAGTATAAAAGAAATATTGATGAAAGAAATGAAATTGCAGCAAAAAATCAATTTAACCATACACTTCAAAATAGTGTTAGCAAAGAACCTGCACAAATTAATACAAGTTGGGAAAACCCAAAATCAACTTCTTCAGTTTCTTTTAAAGTTCAATTTTTGGTATCCTCAAAGAAGTTAACTCCCGATTCTAACCACTTTAGCAATCTAAAAGATATATATGAGATAGAGGCCAATGGGGTTTACAAATATTGTGCAGGTAACACTAGTTCTTATAACGATATTTTAGCGTATTGCCAAGAAATTAAAAAAATCTACCCCGATGCATTTATAATTGCCCTAAAAAATGGCAATCCAATACCTATTGATATCGCAATTAAAGAAACCACAAATAATCAGGTTCAATAAAATACTCGAAGAAATGAACATCAAAATAACAAAAGAAGCCAAAATTGGAATATTTGCCGCCTTATGCTTATTTGCAATGATTTGGGGCATAAATTTCCTGAAAGGAAAAAACATATTTAGTTCAAATAATGTATACTATGCGGTTTTTACCTCTATCGACGGATTAGAAAACACCAACGATGTGCTAATTAATGGATTTAAAGTTGGACTAGTAAAAAATATTGAATTTAAAGACGTTAGTTCTGGAAAATTTCTTGTAACATTACTAATTGGCAAGAAATATGAAATTCCAAAAAAAACAGTGGCTAAGCTCATTAGCGCTGATATAATGGGAAGTAAGGCCATAAAATTAGAAGTAAGCCCCGATACTGTGTACTACCAACCTGGCGATACACTCCCTTCTGCCATTGAAATAGGCCTCATACATCAGCTAAGTGGCCAAATGATGCCAGTTAAAGAAAAAGCTGAAAATTTAATGGTTGAGATAGAAAACTCGCTCAAAGTGTTCACTGAAGTATTTAACGAGAAAAACAGAGACCAACTTTCCCAAGGAATAGAAAATCTGAATAAAACCCTTTACAATGTAAATAGAAGCACTGCTGCAATTGATACCATGCTAAATAACCCTAATGGTTCACTTCGGAATATTTTTAACAATGTTGAATCTATCAGCAGCAACCTGAAGAAAAACAACAAAGAGTTAAGCAATATTATCAAGAATTTTTCATCGGTAAGCGATTCATTAGCAAAAGTTAATATAGTTCAAACAATGGCCAAACTAGATGCCTCAATGAAGGATTTGAACTTAATTCTGCTTAAAATCAACTCTGGTGAAGGAACTCTGGGCAATTTGGTTAACAACGACACACTTTACAACAACCTTGAAAGCGCATCTAGAGGTCTTGACTTACTAATAAAGGATATGAAAAACAATCCTAAACGGTATGTTAATTTCTCAATAATAGACCTAAGCCGAACCAAATACATCGAAGAAAAGGTTAAGTAAATCACCATTTCTTCAATCAGCTAATTATCAGGCATATAGATATAACTACCAATTACATTGGAGATTATAAAATGATTCAGTAAACCTTTGGTTTAACGATTTATTTACAAAGTCTTAATGTTCAATTTTTTACGTTATAAACAGGCTAATTAACTGCATGTCAGGTATTTAAAAAATTTTTACGAACGTCAAAAAATTATTTAAGTGATATTGAACTCATTAAAATGTTAAATGAAAATTCAAGGCTAAAACATGTTTTTTTTTCGGAAAATTCATTACAATTTTGTTGATGTTGAAAAAAGGTTAAAAAAAAGTCTAAAAAAATTTGTACATGTTTACGGCTGTTGATTATAAAGAAGTTTGGCAAAATTGTTTGAAAATTATCAAGGATAACGTTACTCCAGTAAGTTTCAAAACTTGGTTTGAGCCAATAATACCGGTAAAACTAGAAAAAAATGTATTAACCATACAGGTGCCAAGCCCATTTTTCTATGAATACCTCGAAGAGCAATACATCGACATATTAAGGAAAACCCTACGCAAGGAACTCGGTAACGATGCTAAGTTAGAATATAGCGTGGTTATGGAGCACAATGGGTTTAGTAGCAGCAAACCTTACACTGTGAAGTTTCCAACACAGAATAAAACTGACCTCAAAAACAAGCCCGTAACAGTTCAGCCTACTCAAGAATCGCAAATAAAAAACCCTTTTGTAATACCTGGCATTAAGAAACTACACGTTGACCCTCAGTTAAATCCAGAATATACCTTTGCCAACTTTATTGAGGGCGAATGCAACCGCCTTGCTCGCTCTGCCGGATTAGCCGTTGCTCAATCGCCAGGAAAAACAGCCTTTAACCCTTTATTCATCTACGGAAACTCAGGTCTTGGAAAAACGCACTTAGCACAAGCTATTGGCATTGAAGCCAAACAACGATTCCCCGAAAAAACCGTTCTTTACGTAAATGCCGTTAAATTTCAAACACAGTTTGTTGATGCGCTAATAAAGAACAACAATATCAACGACTTTTTGCACTTCTACCAAATGATAGATGTGCTAATTCTGGATGATGTTCACGAGTTTGCCGGTAAAGAAAAAACACAAGATGCTTTCTTTCATATATTCAACCATTTGCATCAATCGGGCAAGCAGTTAATTTTAACATCGGATCAGCCACCCGCTGAACTACAAGGGCTTGAGCAACGTTTGTTATCTCGATTCAAATGGGGTCTTTCAGCTGATTTGCAATCGCCTGATTTTGAAACTAGAATCTCGATTCTTAAACGTAAAATTTATAACGACGGAATTGTAGTCCCCAACAATGTGATTGAATATATAGCATCTAACATTACCCAGAACATCAGGGAGCTTGAGGGGGCACTTATTTCTATGCTAGCTCAATCAACCCTTAACCACAGGGAAATTACAGTTGATTTGGCTTCAGAAATGATTGACAAGCTGGTAAAAAACACCAGAAAAGATATCACCATAGATTACATCCAAAAAATTGTTTGCGAGTATTTTGGCTTACCAACCGACGTTCTTCAAACAAAAACCCGAAAAAGAGAAATTGTTCAGGCTCGTCAAATAGCTATGTACTTCTCAAAGGGGCTTACAAAATCATCTTTATCGACCATTGGTAGTATTATTGGCAGTAAAGACCATGCTACAGTTTTACATGCATGTAAAACTGTTAACAACCTAATAGATACCGATAAACGATTTAAGAGTCAGATTGATGATATTGAGAAGCGATTGAAGTATAATAACTAAATTAGCCTTGTTCATAAGTTATTTAATAAAAGGATGCTCATATAAGCATCCTTTTTTAATTAAATTTATTACTTTCAAACGTTAATATCTAGTCCGCAAACATATTCAAATCGCTATACTATAAAGAGATGCTTAATAAGAAAATATCTATAGTTATTTTAATTATCTGTTTACTTTCAACTTCTTTGATTGCTCAGGATAACTTTTCGCTCATTGATAGCATTAAAATTGAAACTAGTAATGCAAAGTTTGATACGGTTTTGCTTAACAAAATAATGAAAAGATTAGATAGCCGTAAAATCAGTCGCTTAACTCAAACAGACTCAATAGCACAAGTTGTTTTACAGAGATTTAAATCAATAAGTTATACAGAGGGAGCTCAAAGAGCAATCCATTTAATAGCAACTCTAAATTATAAGAGAGGAAATTTCAGACAAGCATTGTTGCATCACAAAGAATTACTTAACCAGTTAGAGCAAAATAACACAAACCCACATCTTAAAGCAAATACATACAGATTTATTACCGGTGAATATCTAAACATGGGAGTGTTTGACACCGCCATAGTTTTTGGTGAAAAAGCAATATCTGAATTTCAACATTTAAATGATACACAAAACATTGCAAGCTGCTTGAACCTTCTCGGTGGGATATACTGGAATAAAGGGATTCTGAAAAAAGCATCAGAAAAATTGTATGAATCCTTAAAAATTAAGGAAAAACTTAAAGACACCTTAGGTGTCGCAAATGCTTACAATAATATTGGATTAATATATGATTCGCAGGGAAAGTTAGACGAAGCAATTGAAATGTACAGTAAAGCTTTAGAATTGTATAGAAAAGTTAGCGATGAAAATGGCAATCAAGGCATTGGCAAAACATGCAATAACATTGCCGTAAGTAAAAAAAATCAAGGGAAATACAGTGAGAGCCTTGAAATGTTTATGAGATCATTGGAAATTGACAAAAAACAAAACAACATTGACGAAATAGGTAAGACGCTCAACAACATAGGATTGCTATACATAGAACTTAAGGATGTTAAAACTGGTATAGATTACTTCAATCAAGCGCTTGATGCCCTTACCCAGAGTGGCAACTATAACGGAATAGCTGCGGTGTACATAAACTTAGGACGGGCCAATTTGATTCAGAAGAAATACTCAACGGCAGAAAGTTTCTACAAAAAAAGCATACTGTTGTCTGAGAAAATTGGCTCAAACGAATGGCTCAGGGACTCCTATCAAGGACTATTTAACGTTGCAAAGGCTACCAACAGGAATTCCGAAGCCTTATCCTTTCTGGAAAAGTATAAGGTTCTTGATGATTCCCTTAGAAGTTTAGAGAATCTTAATAAACTGGACCAACTTAAAATTGAGTACGAAACTGAACAGAAAGAAAAGGAAATTGCACTGCTATCGAAGGATAATGAGTTAAACGCATTAAAACTCAAGAAACAGGAATCCTACTCCCATTTACTTCTTACAATAATTGTTTCTGGAGCAATAATTATTCTTTTAATATCGCTTTACGTTCACAGACTCAAAGTGGATAAGAACCTTTTGGTCCAAAAAAATGCAGAAATAACCCAACAAAAAGAAGAAATATCGGCACAACGGGATTTACTTGAAGCAACAAACATTGAACTCAATCAACAAAAGGAAGAATTACTTACTCAAACCGAGCAAATTGAAAAGCAGAACGACTTAATATCGGGCATCAATAGGCGTATGACAGAAGGGTTAGAGTACGCATCGCTTATTCAACAAACTCTCATGCCAAATGCAAGCGTTTTCGAAAAATACTTTAAGAATCAGTTCATAATTTTTAAACCTAAAGATATTGTTAGCGGAGATTTATACTGGACTTGGGAGATTAATAATGATTTAATTTTTGCCGTGGCTGACTGCACCGGACATGGTGTTGCAGGAGCCTTTATGAGCGTTATGGCTATTAGCTTATTAAAAGATGCTGTTGGGGTAAACAACCTTTACGAACCGGAACAAATATCGAACTATCTATACAAGGAGTTCAAAAAGAGTTCGAACACGGAAATTGACTCAATGTTAGGCGTTGATTTCTTAGTTTGCAAATATAACAAGGCAAGTAGAATTCTAACTTACTGCGGCAACCATATGAATTTTATTGTTGGGAAGAAAGGAAATATTCAGTTTACTAAAGTAGGTAAATTGTTCGGCTCAAACTCAGTACAACCCAGTTTTACCAACAACATTATAGAGTTAGAATCCAACGATAGACTATACTTTTACACCGATGGATATACGGACCAATTAAGCGGTATTAAACGTAAAAAAATGGGAAGAACTGAATTTCAAAACTTAATAGCATCCATTGAGATTCATCCACTTCTGCTACAGCAAGAAATAATTGACACATTCTACAAAAAGTGGAAAGGAAACTTTGAGCAAGTTGACGATGTGTTGGTTATTGGACTTGAGGTATAATTATAGATTAACCTTACCCTTAACAATAAACCAAGGATTCAGCAACTCTTCCTTGTTGTATGCCATTCGCTCTTTGGTCTCATAAGTGTAAACCTGATATCCTGCTCCCTCAACAATTGCCTGACCTGCGGCAGTATCCCATTCCGACGATAAGGATAATCGAGGATAGATATCTGCATTTCCCTCAGCTATCATACACATCTTAAGGGAGGAGCCGCGAGAAATTGACTCTATATCATTAAATTTCTCTTTCAAACACTCAATATACTCTAACGTTTCTTCAGAAGTATGCGAACGACTTTCAACAATAACTACATTCTTTCTATCGTTATCAAAAGGGATTTTTTTTGCTATTGAAACAAGTTCACTATACGTAAAACGAGCTTCTTTTGTAGCAACTAGGTTAGATACTTTATATGCCCCCTCTGGGGTAAATGAGAAATAAAGTTCACCTGTAACTGGCACATAAACCACACCAAGTAATGGATATTTATTCTGAATTAGAGCAATGTTTACAGTAAACTCACCGTTACGTTTGATAAACTCTTTTGTACCATCCAGCGGGTCTACAATCCAAAAATACTCCCATCCTTTCCTCTCTTCGTAAACAATATTTCGCCCTTCCTCGCTTAAAACAGGGATAAAGGTTTTTGAAAGGTCGTTCTTTATTGAATCATGAGCTAGCCTATCGGCAAGTGTTAATGGTGTTTTATCGGATTTTAAATTAACCTGAAAATCATTGGAATTATAGACTTCCATTATAAGGGCACCTGCTCTAATACTTGCATTAACAGCAGCAAGGAGCAGGTTTAATATTTCATCCTTTTCAATCATATTTTATAGTATTCAGGTACAAATTTAACTCTCTTTTATCAATAAATCATCTTAAAATTTGTTAGCACCGTTCAAAATTTGACCAATCAATGTTAAATGTTTGCGAACAGGCAGTTACATAAAAAACAAAAAAATATGCTAAACAATAGCATCAATTTTTATTGTTAAAAAAGAAAAAAAGCTATGTTTACGGGTTACATTTAAAACCATATAAGCATATACCATAATCAACTAATAAACAACAGTATGAGTAAATTCGGAAACATTGAACCCAAGGATATATGGATGTATTTTGAAGAAATACTTACAATTCCTCGTCCATCAAAAAAAGAAACAGCAATAATTAAATACTTGCAGGATTTTGCCGCAAAGCACAACCTTGTTGTTAAAACAGATGAAGCAGGAAACGTGCTTATCAGCAAGCCCGCCTACCCTGGCTATGAGAATCTTCAACCAGTTGTTTTGCAGAGCCATATGGATATGGTTTGCGAGAAAAACAGCGATGTTACCCATAACTTTAACACCGACCCAATAGAGGCATATATAGATGGAGAGTGGATTAAGGCAAAAGGTACAACACTTGGTGCTGACGATGGTATTGGAATTGCAGCCCAACTAGCCTTACTAGCGTCAAAAGAAATTAAGCACGGTCCGTTGGAATGTCTTTTCACTGTTGATGAGGAAACTGGATTAACAGGTGCTTTTGAAATGAAAGAAGGATTCTTCAACTCAAAAATACTACTAAACCTTGACTCAGAGGATGAAGGGGAACTTTTCATTGGTTGTGCGGGCGGTATGGATACCGTTGCAACCTTCGCTTACGACTCCGAAAAGGTGCCAACTGACTCTGTAGCACTAAAAGTAACAGTAAAAGGCTTAACAGGTGGTCACTCGGGTGATGATATTGATAAGAACAGGGGAAACTCAATAAAAATAATTAATCGCTTTCTTTGGAAAGGAACACACAAGTTCGACTTAAGACTATCGCAACTTGACGCAGGAAATCTACGTAATGCGATTCCTCGCGAAGCTTTCGCTGTAATTACTGTTCACAAGGACGATAATGCGGAAATGTTGAAGGAGTTCGAAAAACTCCGCGAGGATATTTATAGCGAAATAAAGGATGTTGAGCCAAACCTAAACATTGTCTTTGAAAATACTGAATTGCCCTCATTTGTAATTGACGAACCAACACACTATGATTTACTAAACTCGCTTTACGCCTGTCCACATGGCGTAATTGCAATGAGCCGTCAGCTTAAAGGGTTAGTTGAAACATCCACAAACCTGGCATCGGTAAAGTTCATTCAAGACAACCAAATACTTGTAACAACCAGCCAGCGAAGTTCTGTGGATTCTGCAAAAGTAGATATCTCCAATATGGTTGAGAGCGTTTTCCGTTTAGCTAATGCCAATATTCAACATTCCGATGGATATCCAGGTTGGGCTCCCAATACTAACTCTAAAATTTTACAGATTACTAAGGATTCCTATACCAAACTATTTGGAGTTGAACCTATTGTAAGAGCTATTCACGCAGGGTTAGAGTGTGGATTATTCCTTGAGAAATACCCACAATTAGACATGATTTCGTTTGGCCCAACCATCAGAGGAGCACACTCTCCAGACGAAAGACTTAGTATTCCTACAACTCAAAAGTTTTGGAATTTACTTTTAGATGTGCTGGTTAATATTCCTAAAAAATAATTGTCATAAAAAAAAGCCACCTCAGGGTGGCTTTTTCTATTCTTCTACTTCAACAAAATATTCCTTAGTAACACTACAAACTGGGCAAAGCCAAGTTTCGGGTAATTCTTCAAAAGTTGTTCCTGCTGGGATTCCCCTTGCAGGGTCACCCTCCTCTTCGTTATAGATATAACCACACACCTTACACTTATACATACCTTTACAATATTTAGATTTATTTTTTAACTTGCAATGAATTTAAAGTTTCCCCAATTTTAAATAATTATTACGAATATGGCTAATTCAAGTACAATAAAAACAAATCTTTTGTGTTTATTACTTCTGCTAATTTCAACGAACACTTTGTTTGCCCAAAAAAAGAAAGAATTAAGAGAGGCCAGCATTAACAGCAAAAAGGAATGGAACTACATCTACACGGACGAAGGCGAAAAAAAATATTTAGAGGCTGAGTACCTTTACGACAAAAGGGGAAATACACTACTCGAAAAACTATACGATGAGAATGGAAATATAATTCTTCATAAAGAGTACAAGTACAACTCTGAAGGAAATGAGATACAGGAAATAACCTACAATCCTAAAGGACAGGTTATTGAAAAAATTGAAACCTCCTATTTCAGAGATGACTTAAAACTCGAAAAGAAGGTTTATGGACCCAATGGTAAACTAAAAAGTAAGAAGATATTTGAGTACAAGACATTTTAATGATGAGCAGTGCTAGAGTTGATATAGATACATCCGATTTCACTAGGATTAGTTTACAGGAGTCCGAGAAAGCTCAACTAATGCAGCGAATCGATTCTAAATTTATTATCAATACTGAACTAGCCAAGGACTTACTGTTGAAAATAACGGACAAATATTACGTTGTTGATAACAATGGTCAGGTTATTCCAGAATATATCTCCGATTACTACGATACCTCTGACTTTAAAATGTACCTCGACCACCAAAACCGGCGACCAAAACGTTATAAAATTAGGGTTAGAAACTACTGTGCCTCGGGTGATTCATTTTTAGAAATAAAAATCAGGGTACCTTCGGGTAAAACCATTAAGAAACGTATACCTGCTACAAACCAAGAAATAAATAAAAACAACATTTCAGAATTCATAAGCAATAAGAGCCCATATTCATTAGGAGACTTATCGCAAACACTCGAAACACGATTCAATAGGCTAACCCTAGTTAGCAAAGAGTTTGATGAGAGAATTACTTTTGATTTTAACTTACTTCTAACAGTACCCAATACAGAAAAACTTAAACAATTTGAGGATATCTGTATTATTGAAGTAAAAAGAAGCAAGCATAAATCAAATAGCGAAATCTCTCAACTACTCAAACAATTGGGTATAAGACCTATGGGATTTAGCAAATACTCCATAGGTTGCGCTTTACTCTACCCAAAAATCAAAAGCAACAACTTTAAGAAAACTTTTCTCCACATAAAAAAGCTACAAAATGAATACATTGAGCCTTATAATGCAGTCGGATAGTCTACAACTATTTGGGATAGACATAATAAATGCTAATGATTTTTACACACTGCTACTGCGGTTTATCCTCAACATCGCGGTATTATGGATTACTGTTCGTTACCTATACTACCCCAGAACATTTCGGAAGGACTATGTATTCACCTTCTTACTTCTAGGAATAGTTGTATTCTTTATGTGCTACTTACTGGCAAACGTAAAACTGCAACTTGGTTTTGCACTAGGTTTATTTGCTGTATTTGGGATTATTCGGTATAGAACCAATCCTATTCCAATTAAAGAAATGACCTATCTATTCCTAATTATAGCGATATCGTTGATTAATGCAATCTCTTCTAAAAAAGTTAGTTACGCAGAGTTACTGTTCTCAAACTTTGCATTGCTGGGTGTAACTTTAGTTCTTGAGAAAGGTCTTTTCATAAAGCATCTTTCACAAAGAATTGTTGTATACGAGAAAATTGATTTAATAAAACCCGAGAAGCGTGCAGAACTTATTGCTGATTTAAAAAACAGAACTGGGCTCGATATAAAGAGCATTGAAATTGGAAAAGTAGATTTTCTAAGAGATATCGCTTGGCTTACAGTACACTTCCCTTCGGAAAATATTAGGAACGAAGATGAACTAAACCTTAACGAAAGTCAGATTGTAGATGACGATGATTAACCGTTAAACAATCTCAACCATTTTGAAGGGTAACTTAACCAAAGCCTGAAAATCGCGACCAAGATTTTTGATAGTATCATCGTCCTCTTCGTAGTACCAATTTATAACGATGTTATGCCCATGGGTATAACTCTCATCGAGCATTTTGAATAATGCAAAAATAAATCTATTGGAACCGCTATTAATATACTCCATTTTAAAATTAACCCTAGTAAGAGGCTCTGGATTATCCAAATAATCCTCAACCCACTTTAGTACAGGCTGAAAAAAAGCCACAGCATCCTCAGGAATAGACCTCCCCGAAAGTTGAAGAATTCCTGGTTTAAACTCAATATGTGGGGTTTTTGTAGTTCCCTTAATAAAAAGACTATTTACTGCCGCCATAATCCAACATTTTTAGTGCTGTAAATTTATAAAATTTGATTCCCAAATCAAATATATATGATTTTTATTGTAAATGGATAATCTTTCCAGTGTTTTCAAGTTTAAACATTTTTACCATGCTACCTCATAAAAAAATCCACCCTTCGAAAATGGTTTTTTATTGGTAGATAACTGCATTATTTAAGTAGATGAAGTTTAAATGTTACGAATATGGTAATTTAGCCTCAACAAGAATTTTCAAAACAAACCTAATTAACCAACAAAAAGTAACACTATGAGAAAAACGTTCTTTACACTTTTGCTAGTAACGGTGTTCTCTGTAGTATTTGCACAAACAAAAAACTACAAGGATTACGCTATTAGTTATGGTGCTGCAAAAGGCGAAATGCAGCTTAACTTTGCAATTGACACATTCAAAATTGCTGATGTTGAATTTAATGGGGTTAAATACTCCACTATTCAATTCAGCAATGGAGTTAACACCAGTAAAAAGGGCTTTGCTGAGCTTCCAATGCTCAATGCAACCCTGCAACTCAACAACGACAACGATGTTTTGATTACTATAGAGGAAGGAAAATACATCGATGTCAAGCTAAAGAATCCGATGCTACCCTCAAGGGGAACAATTTACCGCCAGCAAGACCCAAAATCGATACCTTACGTTATTGCTCCTGAGTCGAAGGTAAATGCTTGGTACCCTGAAAATATTGCAGAAAGTGCTGAGCCTTTTATTTTTAGAGATACCCGCGGGGTAAACGTTTACGCCTATCCATTTCGTTACAATGCCGTAACCAATACACTTCGTGTATATAAATCGTTTAAAGTTATTGTTAAGGAGGATAAAACTAAATCGACAAACCCTTTAATCAATAAGCCTAGTTATATTGACCCAACAGTTAACGACGTATACAAATCGCTCTTCATAAACTACTCTGAATCAAAATTTTCCAACCAGATTGGTGAGTTTGGTGAGATGTTAGTTATTTACACATCGCGCGATGCATCTGTTATTCAGCCTTATATTGATTGGAAAAGACAAAAAGGATTCACCGTTAATACCTTGCAGGTTGCCACTGGAACCAATGTTAAAACGAATATTCAGAATGCATACACCAGCAATCCTAATCTACTTTACATTCAGTTGGTGGGCGATTGGGCTGATATTAAATCGGATTTAGGAACAACTCAAAATGCACCAATGGACCCTTATATGGGTTGCGTTGCTGGTAGTGACTATTACCCAGAACTTATCATTGGCCGTTTCTCGGCTAGCACAACCGCACAGGTTACCATTCAGGTAAACAAAGCCATAAACTACGAGAAGAATCCTGATATGGCTGGTACTTGGTACAAAAATGGTCTTGGTATTGCATCTAGTGAAGGCGATGGCAGTGGCGACGATGGCGAGATGGATAAAACCCACATGGATTACATCAAAAACAACAAACTATTGGCTTACACCTATACCGATGTAGCTAGTCAGTACCAACCCAGTGCAACTGCATCGGGCGTAGCAACATCAGTTAACAATGGTTTAAGCGTTATTAATTATTGCGGACACGGTTCTGAAACCACTTTTGTAACCAGCGGTTACAGTAATACCAATATTAATGCTTCAACAAACGGCAGTAAACTTCCTTTTATCTTTTCTGTAGCCTGTGTTAATGGTAAATTCCACATGACTACTGGTGATTGCTTTGCTGAAGCTTGGCTAAGAAAAGAAAACGGTGGTGCTGTGGCAACTATCATGTCGACTATCAACCAACCATGGATTCCACCAATGCGTGGTCAGGATTACTTCAACGATATCTTAATTGGTGGATATAACTATACCGCAAACCCAGGCGATGGAACAAACACAACCGCAAGTGATTTAAGAACAACTTTTGGTTCAATTACCTTCAACGGTAATGTATTGATGCTTGCAGAACAATACACCGATACTGACACACGTGAAACATTCCAAACTTGGACAATTTTTGGTGATGCATCGTTACAGGTTAGGACAAACACACCTAAGGCTATTGCAGTTACCGCAGGTGATGTAACAGGTAGTCCCTATAATGTTACCGTAACCTCAAATGGTAGCGCATTAGGAAATGCTCGCGTTGCATTATTCCAGAATGGCGTTTCGTACACAGCATTAACAAATTCATCAGGAGTTGCTTCAATTGCCCATAACTTCACAAGTGGAACTGCAACAGTTACCGTTACTGCTTATAACTATGGTACATATCAAGCATCGGTAAGCGTTGGGTCATCAACAACTCCTCCTGCTACTCCAACAGGACTAGCATCATCCAACGTAACATCTAACTCATTTACATTGGGTTGGAATGCATCGGCTGGGGCAACATCGTACGATGTTCAAATTCGTCCACAAGGCGGAAGTTGGACAACCTACAATACAACTAGCAACACTTATAATGTATCTGGCTTAAGCGCATCTACAACCTACGAGGCTCAGGTTAGCGCTAAAAACTCTTACGGTAGCAGTGCATACACAAGTGCCATTGCAGTTACTACTTCTACTGCAGGCAGCGCTCCAGCAACTCCAACAGGATTAACATCATCGAATTTAACTACAAGCAGTGCATCGCTTGCTTGGACTGCCGTTAGCGGAGCAACATCGTACGATGTTCAGATACGTCCACAGGGTGGAACTTACTCTACCTACAATGTTACAACTAACAGCTATAGCGCAACCGGACTAACCGCAAATACAACCTATGAGTGGAGCGTTAGCGCAAAGAATAGTTACGGAAGCAGTAGTTATGCTACAACCAATACCTTCACCACCCAGAATACTTCCAGCGGACTATCGCTACCTTACTCTCAGGCATTCGCCACATCTTCAATTCCAACTGGTTGGATAACCCAGAACACAGGAACAAGCATAACCGAGCGTTGGACGGTTTCTAACACGGCTAATGCGGGCGGTGCAGCCTACGAAATGAGGTGTACCTATCAGAACGTAAACCCAGGAACCACACGCTTAGTTACACCAGCAATTAATACTGTTGGAGTGAGCCAAGTAACTTTCTCGTTCAGGCATATGTTCGATGCCTACGGAACAGGGGCAACACTTAGAGTTCAATCCTCGAATGACAAAACTAACTGGACAAACACCAGCTGGTCTGTGGCAACGTCGAGCACAAATATTGCTGCTGCAACTGTTAATGTAACCGTTACAACCAACCTTAACTCTGCCAATACTTACTTCGCCCTTGTAGTTGATGGTAACCTTTACCAGATTGACTACTGGTATATTGACAACGTATCGATTACCGCAGGTAGCGGAGCAACCGTTCCTACTGTTACAACAACTGCTATCTCTGCTATTACTTCTAGCGGTGCAACTAGTGGCGGTAACGTAACTGCTGACGGCGGTGCAACAGTAACAGAAAGAGGTATTTGCTACAGTACAACTGCAAACCCAACTACTGCAAATAGTAAAGTGACTAGTGGTTCTGGCACAGGTACTTTCACTGCTAATATGACTGGTTTGACTGCTAACACAACTTACTACGTAAGAGCTTACGCTACCAATAGCGCAGGCACAGCATACGGGTCACAGGTAAGTTTCACAACTTTAACTGATGGCGGATCAACCTCAGATATTACAATTGGAACAGGTACATCAACCCAAGGTTATCCAATCAACTGTTACTACGGTTACGAGCGTAGTGCTTCTATATACACTGCAACAGAAGTGGGAAGTGCTGGTTCAATAAGCAAGTTGGCATGGTACCCAACATTAACTACAAGTTATAATGTGCCAATTAAGATTTACATTAAGCATACAACTGCGACAACCCTTACAGCGAGCACTTGGGCTACATTGACTTCTGGTGCAACACTTGTTTACAGCGGTACAATGGCAGGAACTACGGCTAACGCTTGGAAAGAGTTTGTTCTATCAACAGCGTTTAACTACACTGGCGGCTCAAACAACCTAATGGTGCTGGTTGAAACCAACTACGGCGGAACAGGTGCTGGTTCAAGCACTGGTGCTAAGGTTCGCTACTCATCTGCAACCAGCAAGCATTTGTATATTAGAGCTGACAACTCTGCTCCTACAGGCAATGGAACAGTTTCAAGTTACCGTCCAAATATCAAGATATCGATTACAAGGTCTAGAATTGATGATGATAGCAATGGTAATATTTCAATAAGCAATGTTAACATTAGCGCTTTCCCTAACCCTGCAAAGGAAAAGATTACAATTGATAGCAATGTTGAAATAAAATCGGTAGATATCTACTCAATTACAGGGGCTAAGGTTTACTCAAAACCGTTTACTTCTAACGAAATAGACTTAACGGACTTCCAAAGTGGAATTTATCTTGTTGTGTTAAACGACGGGGTAAAACGACACACTTTAAGAATAGTTAAGCAATAAAGAGTGTTTGGTTTAAATTTAAAGGCCGTAACTTTAGAGTTACGGCCTTTTTGATATAAAAAACATTGCATCTATAACCAATGAAACCTTATGCCACCGCTTGGCATAATATACATAAAATCAGTATTAATGCTCTTGTTGATTTTGGCATCTACAAATAATGTGATGTTTAGCGATGATGATGTTGACAACTTTATGCCAAGTATCATTTGTTCCAAACCTATACGGCCAATAACATCGGGTTGAAACTTCTGCTCTCCATCTAAAGAGCGATTCCCGCCCTCGGCACCAATTCCGATATATGGATTTAGAATTATCGGTATATAAAACTTTAAATCTAGTCCATATCGTAGACTTCCATTCTTCCATTCAACTTTATTCTGGCTATCAATAACACCACCCAACAGTAAACCTTCCGTTCCAACCCATGTGCCAATGGCCATTTTTTTTGTAATTGAAAAATCGCTGGTACAAACTTTACTTAGCCTGTAGAATTGTACATCTATTCCTGTGGGCTCAAGAACATCGAGACCCAATCCAACTCTCCAACGACCGGTATGGTCTTTTTTATCCTGCAACCAGTTGGATTTTTTACGTTGAGCCTGCAATTGCGGTGTACAACAAAACACCAACAATACAAGGGTGCTTAATGTAACAATACGAGACATCTTTACCATATTATAAATTTAAATTGAAATACTTAGGCTAACTTTAAGGATATTGTAAAAGTGCTACCTTTATTAAGTTCACTCTCTACAGAAATAGTCCCTCCGTTACGTTCAATAAACTCCTTACTCAAAATTAACCCCAAACCAGAACCTTTTTCGTTATGGGTGCCAGGGGTTACAATGTCCTTATCAATTCTGAAAAGTTTTTTAATTCTATCGCTACCAATACCCACACCATTATCGGCAATACTAAGATAGCAGAATCCATTACCTATTCTTGAAGAAATGATTATTTGCCCATTATCATTGGTGAACTTAACAGCATTGGTTATAAGGTTGCGAATAACCGTATGAAGCATATTTACATCGGCAAAAACAATAATATCCTCAGATACATTTAGATTGAGTGTGATATGCTTTAAGTCGACTTTAGATTTAACCAACTCAAGACTTTCCTTAATCAATGAAAGTAGGCTAAGTGGCTCTGGGTTAAACTTAATATCACCCATTTGGCTGGTTGACCAATCTAACAAGTTTTCTAGCAAGCTATAGGTTGTATGCGATAGCCTATTAAGTTCTTCAATAATACGTTTGGTTCTCTGTTTATCGATATCGTCAATGTCGGTTAAGATATAACCTGTTGTATTAACAAGAGTGCTTATTGGGTTTCGCAAATCGTGAGCAATTATGCGGAAGAATTTATTCTTTGTGGCATCACTAATCTCCAACTCATTTTTCTTCTTCTCAATTTCCTCCTTTTGAGCTTCCAACTCTACATTCTTTGCAGTAATCCAATCGTTAGCCTCCTTAAGATGTTCAGTCTGAACAAGAATCTCCTCATTCTGAATTAGTATCTCTTGAGTTCGCTCACGGACAAGTTGCTCTAGTTTATTTTTTTCGAGTATTAATCGGTAAGTGTAAAACTTTACTATAGATATAATTAGCAAAATGGCCGCAATTAAATATCCGAAAAGTGCATAAATAGTCCTATACCAGGGGGGAAGAACACTAAAATAGTACTCAGCAACAGGACTCTCTACTCCATAGATATTCTTTGCTTTAACTCTAAATGTATAGTTTCCTTCAGGTAGGTTAGTGTACTCTTTTTTTACTTCTGCAGTCCATACAGACCATTGTTTATCGTAACCCAAAAGGGAGTAGCTATATAACTTTTGAGCATCACCTTCAAAATAGGGCCATGAATAAACAAAAGTTATTGAATTACTGCTATACTTTAGAACCGTTTTAAAATCGACAATAGAACTTGTGTCAACAATACAATCCACATCACTTACCTGTGAGCAATTTGTACCTCCAAATAGAAGAGAATCACCACTAAAAACTTTACGAATTAAAGTAGGAGGGAGGCTCTGGAAATTACGTTCAGGGCTGTTTTTCCGTAAGAATACTCCTTCTTTGGTACTAAACCACAATAGTGAATCGCGGTGATGAATAACATAAAATAAGGTTAGCTCCGCCGCTCTATTCCTGTTTCGGGTTAATGAGTCTAGTTTAACCCTTTCTTTTTGCTCATCGGTAAGATTCTGTGCTGGTAGTTGAAATACTTCAAAACGGTTAAGGGAATCGATGTAGTAATAGAAACTCGAATCGGTTTCGAACACAACTGGGTTGTGAATATCGTATATAGTAAGGTATCGTGTTCTAGGAAAACCACGTAGCGAGTCGCAATGCTCAACTACAGGATTTGCTGAGCAAATATTCTTAACCCGATAAAGACCCTTTTGCCGAACCCTAGCCCACAAGTTACATAATGTGTCTTCACCAATTTGGCTCACAGACTCGTTGACCAAGAATTTCATACCTAAATCCTTCCATCCACCCTGAGAGTAATTCAACTCCGCAATTCCTGTATTTGTAGCCAGAAACAACCGCTCAGGCTGCATCTTACTCTGTTGCAAACTGTTAACGGCATCGTACTTTGCAATTTTTCGGGATTTTTCTCCATTAATTTGATAAACACCTGTTCGGGTGGCAACTAAAAGAATAGTATTATTATCGGGAATAAAGTTAATCTCATCAACACTGGTTTTAATCATTCTTCTAGAGCCTGGTGGCTGAAAGTATATAAAACCCCAGGCTTGTTCAAAATCGCCTTCAACCTCTTTAAAAGTATTTAACTCAACTGAATTTGGGTTAAGTTTAGTGTAAAATATACCCGAAGCTGTGGAAACATAAATATAATCGCCAATTTGAGCTACATCAGATAGCGCTCCACTAATTCCCATTGCCTCGCTCCAATATCGGTACGGCGATAGAACCTCTACATGGCAAATACCATTATCGAGCGCTAACCATAAGTTATGCTTATCATTAGAAAATAAGTATAATGTGGGGCTTTTAACGCCAATTGTTCTGGAATCAACAATATCAAGAATATTCCAAGCCTTATCAACAATTAATAAATCGCCAGAAATTGAACTAAACGCATAGACATTCTCATTTATCTCTATTCCGTGATAAAAGGAGTGCTTGATAAAATAATCATTTATTTTTTTTGCATTAACATTTGCATCACCAAGAGATTGAACTTTTGGAAGAGTAGCTAAGGTATCTATCACGAAAAACCCTTTTTTTCTGGTTGCTATTAACAACCCTCTCTTATCAGGAAATACAGAGTGAATAAAAATATCAGAAAAGAAATCGCCTCCTTTAATTAACTTAAAAGTTCCGCCAGTGTACTTCATTAGACCTATACCTAGCTCTTGAACATAGTAACTATTGTTGACCGAAAAACTCAAGTAAAAACCTTTGCTCCTACTTTTAAAGTAAGTGAACTTTCCATTACAATACTTGAAAATAAATTTATCGGAAAGGAAAAAGGCAGTATCGCCAAAGCAATTTATATCCCAAATCTCTTTAAAATCTAAATAAGCAGAATCAACCTTAGGCATAAGTGAGTGATACTCCATTATCCCTTTGCTATTTGGGGCTAAAACCCCCATTTCACCGTACCCCCCTACAAAAACATCACCTTTAGCCCCAACTGCGAGACTTCGAACTGTTGAACTATTGTTCAAACCATGTTGAGTCCAACTTTCTCCATCATACTCCAAAACACCTAGAGCATTACCAAAATACATAACCCCCCTATTATCCTGAGTTATCGACCAATTCTGAAGGCCTGCTTTGTATTCGTCAACAGAGAAGTATTTTGACTGAATTAATCCTCGAGGTTGTGAAAAAATAACCGTACTTATAAAACTAAAACAGCATACCAATAAAATTGAATTCTTACTATGCACAAGGAATTTACTCATAGCAAGAATTTTAAAGTTTAGAATCATCAAAATTGCCCAACTTCCTCAATGCCTCATCCTTATATAATCTACCTATAGGAATCTCAACTTTACCAATTTCAACAGAAGAACTTGTGAAAGCATCAATATGCTTAATAGAAACAATAAAAGACCTATGAACTCTTATAAAATCTGTGGATTTTAAGGACTGTTCAAAATAGCTTAAGTTTTGCTTTGTTACAACTGTTTTACTCGGAGTTACAACCTTAACATAATCCTTAACGCTTTCGAAATAAAGAATATCACCCACGTTAAGCCTTATCATCTTTTTGTTTTCCTTGAGGAAGATAAACTCAGAAGAGTCGTTATTTGATGATTGGGCTATTTTCTTAGACTTCTTCTCAATAATCTTGTTTACTGCACGAACAACCCTTTCGAGTGTAAGTGGTTTTAAAAGATAATCAACCACATTTAACTCAAATCCCTCAATAGCATAATTTTTATTTGCCGAAGTAATTACAACCATTGGTGCATTTGAGATTGTTCGGAGGAAATCAATCCCTGAGATTTTAGGCATTTCAATATCAAGGAATAGAAAATCTACCTCGTGCTCATTTAATGTGCCCATTGCCGATATTGCATCGTTAAACCGTGCAATAACTTCCACATTTGGTATCTTTTTAAGATATCCTTCCAGGACCTCAATGGATAGAGGCTCATCGTCAACAATAACACATCTCAGTTTCATTGGTAAATAGGGTAAAAAGTGGTAAAACACTATGGTTAAAAATTGCGGGCAATTTAGAAAAATTTTAACACAATTTAAGTTCTTTTTAAACTAAAAAACTCTTTCTGAGCAAACGGTTTTTTATTGGTAGGTATCTGCATTTTGTCGACAAGGGAAATTTTGACATAAATATGAAAGTATATTACGCAAAATTTCTTTTTAAGATTAATTAACCAACCTAAACTTTATTTAAGTTATGAGAAAATCTTTACTAAGCATCTTTACGCTATGCTTGTTAACAGTTAGCCTAATAGTCAATCAGGCTGTTGCTGTTCCAGCGTATCCTGGGTTAATCCAGTACAAGCAAGCAAATGGGAAGACTGTCACCATTCAACTAAAGGGTGATGAGAAAGTTAAATGGGCTCTTACTGAAGATGGTTACACCTTGATGATGAATAGCAAGGGAAATTACGAGTATGCTATTCAAAATGAAAAAGGTGACCTTACTCTTTCTGGCGTTGAAGTAAGCAATGCAAAAAGCCGAACTGATGTAGAGAAGAATCTTCTTGCAAAAGTTGAAAAAGGCTTATACTATAGCGGTAGCCAATTATCGTTGATGAAAAGTATTTGGGAGATTAAATCTGCCGAGGGTCAAAAAGCATTTCCTACCACTGGAAACCGGAAACTTGTATGTATCTTAATGGGATTCAAGGATAAGGCTTTCACCAAAACACAGGCTGAATTCAACAACCTATTTAACCAAGTTGGTTATAATACTGGCGGTGCAACTGGTAGTGTAAAGGATTTTTACAACGAGAACTCATGGAATCAGTTCAACCTTACCGTTGATGTTTTTGGCCCATATACAGCAAGCCAAAATATGTCGTACTATGGTGCAAATGACGCCAGTGGTAACGATGCAAACCCTAGAGCATTAGTAACAGAGGCTGTTACCTTGGCCGATGCTTCAGCAAACTATGCAAACTACGATAACGATGGCGATGGAACTGTTGATGGAGTTTATATAATATATGCCGGATACGGTGAAGAAGCAGGTGCTAGCACTAGTGCTATTTGGGCGCATGCTTGGAGCATCTCTCCTGTTACCAAGGATGGCAAAACAATTAGCAAATATTCCTGTTCGGCGGAGCTACGTGGTAGTTCTGGAACAACCATCACCTCAATAGGCGTTATTTGCCACGAGTTTGGTCACGTACTTGGTGCTCCTGATTATTATGATACCAATTACAGCACTGGAGGCCAATTTGAAGGAACTGGTAAATGGGATATGATGGCAAGTGGCTCTTGGAACAACAATGGCGTTACCCCTGCTCACCATAATGCGTATACTAAGGTAAAAGTTTACGGATGGGCAACCGCAACCGTTCTTTCATCCGCAGCTAATGTTACTGTAAATCCTGTTATTGGCAATCAAAGCTTCTATCAGATAAACTCAACCACATCAGGTGAATACTGGATTATGGAAAACCGTCAGCAAACCGGGTTCGATGCTTACATTCCTGGTCACGGTTTGATGGTTTATCACGTTCATTCAACAGTTGCTAGTGCAAGTTCAAGCAACAACATCAATGCAACTTATCCTCAAAAGATGTACCCTGTTTGTGCAAATGCAACAAGTAACCCTGGTACCACCGCTGCCACATATGGTACAATTAATGGTGCAGGTTGTCCATTCCCCGGTTCTGGTGCAAAAACATCGTTTACCGATGCTACTACACCCAACATGAAGTCGTGGGCTGGTGCAAATACCGCAAAACCTATGACCAGTATTGCAGAGAATGCTACTTCAAAAGTTATTACATTTAGCTTTATGGGTGGTTCAAGCAGCGGTACTGCTCCTTCCGCAACTACTGTTGCTGCTTCGGCAATTGGAACAACCAGCGTAACTTTGAACGGACAAGTTAACGCTAATAATGCTACAACTACAGTATCGTTTGAGTGGGGAACAACTTCAAGTCTTGGAAATACTTTAACAGCTAGCCCAAGTAGCGTTTCTGGTACAACAGCAACCAATGTTACTGGAAGTTTAACTGGTTTAACGGCAAATACTACTTATTATTACAGAGTTAAAGCTGTTAATGCTAGTGGAACAACAACTGGCAGCACAATGAGTTTCAAAACTCAAGCAAATCAGACTGCTCTTACATTGCCTGTTACGGAGAACTTTACCACATCATCACTTCCAACAAATTGGACTACCCAAAATACAGGGACAAGCATTACCGAGCGCTGGAGCGTTTCCAACACCAATAAGGCTGGTGGTTCTGCATATGAGATGAAGTGCACCTACCAAAACGTAAACCCAGGAACTACGCGCTTAATTACACCAGCAATTAATACTGTGGGAGTCAGCCAAGTTACATTCTCGTTCAGACATATGTTAGATGCTTACGGAACTGGTGCAACTCTTCGTGTTCAAACTTCGAACGATAAAACAAACTGGACAAATACAAGTTGGTCTGCATCAACATCAAGCACTAATATTAATGCTGCTATTGTTAATGTAACCGTTACCACTAATTTAAATTCAGCAACAACTTACTTTGCTATTGTTATTGATGGCAACCTTTACCAAATTGACTACTGGTATATTGATAACATTTCTATTACCGCAGGAGGAGGAACTTCCGTGACTACTCCTACTGTTTCAACAAATGCCGTTAGTTTAATCACTTCAAATTCTGCAACATGTGGTGGCAATGTAACTGCCGATGGAGGTGCAACTGTAACAGAAAGAGGTATTTGCTTCAGTACAACTAGCAACCCAACAACTTCCAATAGCAAAGTAACTAACGGTTCTGGCACTGGCTCATTTACTGCTAATATGACTGGTTTAGCAGCCAATACAACTTACTACGTAAGAGCTTATGCCATTAACTCACAAGGAACTGCTTACGGAATACAGCAAACCTTTACTACATCTGCAGGTACAGTAACCTATTGCGCTTCTAAGGGTAGTAATTCAACTTACGAATGGATTGATTTGGTTCAATTTGCAGGCATCAACCGCACATCGGGTAACGATGGTGGATATAAGGATATGACAAGCTTACAAGGTACTGTTGCTCTTGGTAGTACAAATACCATTTACCTTAGTGCTGGTTTCGGTAGTTCATCCTATACAGAGTACTGGGCTGTTTGGATTGATTTCAACCAAAATGGCACATTCGACACTGATGAGAAATTAGTTTCTGGTTCGTCATCAAGTTCGGCAACACTTTCTGCCACAGTTACAATCCCTTCAACTGCAAAACTGGGTGCAACACGTATGCGTGTTAGTATGAAGTACAACGCAGCGCAAACTGCTTGCGAAACTTTCAGTTATGGTGAAGTTGAAGATTATACAGTTAATATTACGGCATCCGGTTCAAGTATTGCTACCGACGTTACCTTCGCAGAAAAACTAGGTAATGAAAAGATAGAAATATACTCATTATACCCAAATCCTGCGAGTGAAAGAATATACGTTAAGCTTAACGGAATTGAAGGTGAAGTAACTGCCAGAATTTACGATATTCGTGGTTCAGTTGTTAAATTCCAAGTTTTAACCGATAGAGAAACTCCTATTGAAATTGGCGATTTAGCTAAGGGTATTTACATCATCTCTTTGGATGAAGAGAAAGAGCCTATTTCGAAGAGATTCGTGAAACAATAGATAGTTTTTTCAGCTCTGGTTTCAAAGCCGCAACTTTAGGGTTGCGGCTTTTTTTATTTTAACATTTATTTAGAATTATTTTAAATAATTTATCACATTAATATATCTACATATTTTATTTTATATTATTTTTGCATCAGAAAACAATTAAAAAGATAACGATATGGAATTCGAAGTAACATTTCAAGGAAACAAACAGGTGATTGCTCACCTTGGCGAGCATACAATTTTAACCGACCAACCTGTGTATGGTGGTGGCGATAATAAAGGGCCTGCACCTTTTTCGCTCTTTTTAGCATCCATTGGGACTTGTGCTGGAATTTACGTTAAATCGTTCTGCGACCAACGTGGAATTCCTACCGATAAGATTAAAATTGTGCAAAAGCACAAATTCAACCAGCTAACCCATATGATTGAGGATTTACAAATTGAAATTAATCTACCTGCCGATTTTCCTGAGAAGTATAAGGATGCTGTAATTAAAGCAGCCGACCAATGCGCGGTAAAAAAACATCTGCATAATCCTCCTCATATGAGTGTAACTACCAAAACAGTATAAAAAAGCGGCTTTAAGCCGCTTTTTTTAGTATCAAACAATATTCTAATTTATACTCATCTCATTAATGATATTCTGTGCCCCAGCAAACTTATCAATTACAAATAACACGTAGCGAATATCAACAATAATGGTGCGTTGCATATCGGGTTCGTACATAAAGTCGCAGGCCATGGCCTCAGAGTTACCATCGAAAGCTATTCCAATGAGCTTACCGCTGCCATTCAAAACAGGACTACCAGAATTACCTCCAGTAATATCGTTATCGGTTAGGAAACAAACGGGCATTTTTCCATCGGCACTATACCTGCCGTAATCCTTATTGCGCCACAATTCCTTCAACTTTGGATGAACCTCAAACACATCGTGATTGGGGTTTTCCTTCTCTATAACTCCATCTAAATAAGTAAAAGGCTTATAGGTCATGCCATCAACTGGCTTGTAGCCAATTACTTTACCATAAGTTAAACGCATAGTGGAGTTAGCATCGGGGTAGTGCAACTTGCCAGAGTTCATCTCCATGACACCCTTTGTGTAAATCTGCATAGCCTTCTCGTAATCGAGTTTAGCGCTATAGATTTGGGGATAAATTGAGTCCCAAAGTGCATTGTAGTTATGGTACAGAATAAATATTGGGTCGTTAAGCAACGAATCGGAAACAGGATTTTTAATCAACCTTTCTAAATTCTTTGGCGATGTGAAATACGACCTCTCATAGAATCCTTGAACGTAGTATGGGTAAAGTCTATTAATATCGGGCAATTTCTTAATGGCATTCATCAATCCTAGGTTTGAACAAGTTCCAACATTGTTGATTAAATCGCCAAAAGCAGTTATGTATAAACCTAAATCGGGCTCGTAGTAGTACTTCTCAAATATAGAGTTCAAGTTTTTTTTAAGAAGTTTCCCTTCGGCCCTAATGTTATCCTTTTTCCAAAATTTAAGGGGACTATAGGGTTTTCCCTGCTCAAATATGGCCTGAACAAAATTACCCGATGCGTTTACATTCTTATAAACATCAACTGGATAAAACGATAACGCTGACAGTGAGCCCTCAAGCGCCTCCCACTTGTTCTGCTTCGATTGCTCAAAGTATCCCTTAATCACAGGAAGCGATGTTAAATATCGGCTACGCATGGAAGGATTCTGGTTTACCCACTCCTTAAAGGCATTCTCGCGCTCACCCAAGCGTTCAACAACCTTAAATCGGAACATCGATTCTGCTTGCCAAGTGTCCTTTTGGTAGAAATTTACAAGATAATCGTGCTTATCGGTGTAATCTACCTTAACCTTTGGGTCACGCGCCTGCGATTCCTTAACAACATTAATCATACGTCCCCAAACATCGCGTTTCCAAGGAGCAATAACATCACGGGCATTTTGAGCCTCAAACGATGTAGCATAGCGGTGAGTTGTTCCAGGATAACCAATAATCATTGCGAAATCACCCTCGTTAACTCCATTCAAATCAACCTTTAAATAATTCTTTGAGTTGTAAGGTACGTTCTTAGTGCTATACTCAGCAGGTTTTCCATCGGGCGAGGTGTAGATACGGAAAATACAAAAATCGCCAGTATGGCGTGGCCAATGCCAGTTATCGACATCGCCTCCAAAATTACCAATTGATGAAGGAGGAACACCCACCAAACGAACATCTAAATAACGCTCGTAAACAAACATATAAAAGGCATTGTTATTGTAGAAAGGCTTAACCAAAACGTGGTTTCCAGTTTTTACTGCGGTCTCCTCCTCTATCTTCTGCATTACAGATTTTAACTGCTCAAAGTAGTCCTTATTGGGTAAACTTGGGTCAACAACTGAAAGAACCTTATTGGTAACATCCTCTATTCCAACAAGAATTAAGGCCGTCTTACCCTTAATGGGTAATTCCTCCGCTAAGCTCTTAGCCCAGTAACCATTCTTAAGCAGGTTATTCTCTGTAGAACTCTGCGATTGAACTGCATCGACCCCACAATGGTGATTTGTAAGGAACATCCCTTTTGCCGATACCAGTTCGCCAGTACAACCACCATCGTCGAACTGAACTATTGCATCTTTTAAACTCGAATTATTAATACTATAAATATCCTCGGCAGTTAACTTTAAGCCCATAGCCTGCATTGTGGCAACATTCTGATGAATTAGGTTGATAAGCCACATCCCCTCGTCGGCCACTGATAACTTAAAGGAAAGAACCAAAAGGATTACCAATGCTCTTTTTACAAAAAATCGAACCATATTGTTTGATTTAAGAAGAATTATAACATAAAGTTAAAACAAATATTGCTAGGCATTATAAATAGGCCTTATTTTCTAAAATATTTAACAATTATTACAAAAAACAATAAAAGGGAAACCACAATGGCGAACGATAACCGATTATTTGAAGTTTGTTTCATACCAAGTAACTGGCTCGATAGCATATTCTCATCAACAAACTTAGAATAGGGCAAGTTACGCCAATGCCATTTGCCAATTATAGTTCCATTGTAAAGTAGAAGTAACCCAGGGTTTGAACGAATTATAGTTTTTAGAGTTACCTCGTCGGCAGTAACAAACTGAAAGGGGATTGAATGCTCAAGGGTGAATTTCTGAACCATATCGGCCGATGTGGCTGTTGCACAAATAAAACCAAATCCTTTTTCGCTTGCCTTGTAGTAAAGTTCTGTTAACTTTTTAAATGAATTCTTGTCAGTTTTATCGAGCCTTGTTGATATAACTAAAAAGTTGTACCCACTTGCATTCACAAACTTATCGGTAACATCCTCACCCTCCAAAGTATGCAGGGCAAAATTTGTAATTGGTGGAGTATAACCCACTTTAATACGTGTAGATTTGGTATCCACAAATGTCCAGGTTGAATCGTTCCAAGGGTAATTGCTCTCATCGAACTCCTTAACCACTCCATCCTTCTGGTAGTAAAGCAATGTGCTGTACTCATCGGCTGGAGCGCCTTCGGGAATTATCATATCATTATGTATGTTAACACCTATTTTATAGGGACGAAAATCGTAAAGAGGTAAATTGTAGTAACCGTGAATTGAGGGCAAAAACGAAATAATCACCAGTAAACCAAATAAAACATACTTTTTCCAACTAGGATAGTATTCCTCAAAACTGTTCCTCTTTAAAAATAGTAACAATGCAGCCGCAAAGAACAGAATATTTTTATAGAATGTTTGCCAGTTTGAGAGATGAATGGCATCGCCAAAGCAACCACAATCTGAAACGGGATTAAATATGGCAAGTACCAGCGTTACTGGAGTAAAAACAAGCATAAACAAAAATGCTCCCCAAGTAGCAACACGAAGTTGAACGCCAAAAAGCAGGAGTAAACCAATAGCCAACTCGGCAGCGCAAAGCACAAACGAAAACGGAAGTGAAAGAGAGTCTAAAAAGTTAAGATGAAATGCCATAAAGTAATCGTGAAACTTATAGGCTGAACCTAGCGGGTCAACTCCCTTAACAAATCCCGAAAATATAAATACAACAGCCAACAAATAACGACTTAGTATAACAAAATGTTTCATATTAATAAAAATGAAAAGTTAAACTTCAAGATATAACTACCTACTTTAGCAATCCATGTACCTCAATGGCATCCATAATTTTAGCAAAAATCTCGTTAGGTTTTTGCATTTGTCCATCGGGGGTATTGCATTTAATAACCTTAAAACAATAGTCGATGCTCTCTTGTTCGAGGTAAACCTTGCGTACCCGTTCCTGAAAACTCAAATCTTTCTCGTGAATATCATCTTTTCCTTGAAGATATCCCCTATCATCGCCTGAGCGCTGCTCGGTTAACCTAGTTTTGGTAAACTCAAAGGGGACATCGAGGAATATGTTTAAATCGGGCTTTGGGATTTTAAAGTAATCGAACTCCAACTTAAAAATCCAATCGCGCAATGCGCTACGCTCCATATCGGTCTTTTGTTTTGCGCACTGAAAAGCGATATTGGAGTAAACATACCTATCGAGCAGAACAACATGCCCCTGATTTAACCACTCCTGAACTGTTTTTGCAGCATCCATCCTATCTGTGGCATAAAGCAGAGCAACTACGTAGGGGTCAACCTGATTAATTTCACCCAAATCGCCACGTAGAAAACGGGCAATAAGTTCACCAAAGAAAGGTGATTCTACCCTAGGAAAATGCAGAAAATGGGTTGGAATACCCTTTTGGGTAAAATGATTATTCAGTAGATTAATTTGGGTAGATTTTCCTGCACCATCGAGCCCCTCAATCACAATCAAAGCCATTGTATATCTGTTTTTTATTTAAAATAGATGAATTAAAAGTAATAACCTTAGCAGTTTTTAAGTCAATGTTTCGTATTTTTAACCACAAAATACCACGCAAGATAGAAAAAAATGGAACAAATTGGGTCGCATTTTAAACAAAGACAAACCATTACTAGTAATGGTAAAATAATTAGCATTGCAAAGCCTATGGTTATGGGAATTGTGAATGTTACTAACGATTCCTTTTTTAGCGCAAGCCGTTTCCGTTTTGGCTATACCATTGCCCGCAGAGCAGAGCAAATCCTCTCGGAAGGTGGCGCAATTATCGATGTAGGAGCTTGTTCTACACGCCCAGGTGCCATGGTGGTTTCTGAAGAACTTGAATTGAAACGATTATCGAAATCGCTCAACGCTATTAAGAAAAAATTTCCCGAAGCCATTGTTTCTGTTGATACTTTTAGAGCCAATGTTGCCCGCAAAATGGTGGAGGATTTTGGAGCCAATATCATAAATGATATTTCGGCTGGCGAAATGGACGCCAAAATGTTCGAAACCATTGCCGAACTTAAAGTTCCATATATTTTGATGCATATGAAAGGTACTCCCGATAATATGCAGCAAAACCCCACATACAACAATGTTATTAAGGAGATATTTATCTACTTCAACGAAAAAATTGAGAAACTCAAGCGCTTGGGTGTTAACGATATTATTATTGACCCAGGATTTGGTTTTGGAAAAACCATTGAGCATAACTACACCATACTTAAGAATCTTAATGCCTTCAGGCTTTTTGAACTACCAATTCTTGCGGGAGTTTCCAGAAAATCGATGATTTACAAATCGCTCAACACAAACCCGGAAAAGGCTTTGAACGGAACATCGGTACTTAACACCATTGCTTTGAATAATGGTGCAACAATTCTACGTGTTCACGATGTTAAGGAGGCTGTTGAGACTATTAAACTTCTTGAGTTAACCCAAAAACAACCCGATTTTCAGTACTTATAATTTAAAGTATGATTCCTGCATTTTTCCAACTATTTATAACAATTCGAGTTCTCGATATTATCGATATCATAATGGTTGCATTCCTGCTCTACCAAATATACATGCTTATAAGGGGTACTGTAGCTATCAATATTTTTGGCGGAATAGTAGTGCTTTACATTATTTGGTTAGTAGTAAGAGCACTTAATATGGAACTGCTAAGTGGTATACTAGGCCAGATAATTGGAGTAGGAGTTATTGCAATTATAATTGTGTTTCAGCAGGAAATACGAAAGTTCTTGCTGTTCATTGGAACAAAGTATATGTCGAAGAGTAAATTCTCGCTCGAAAACCTACTCTTTCCAAGGCATAAAACAGATGTAGCCCAGGTTAACGTTGATGCAATTGTAAAAGCCTGCCGAAATATGGCTGAAACAAAAACAGGTGCGTTAATTGTAATTGCCCGCAAATCGGAACTTCAGTTTTATGCCGAAACAGGTGATATAATTGAGGCAGAAACATCGAGCCGATTGCTGGAAAATATATTTTTCAAGAATAGTCCATTGCACGATGGTGCTGTAATTATTGTAAACGACCGAATTCATGCTGCCCGATGCGTACTACCAGTAACGGAAAATATCAATTTACCCCCGCAGTACGGCATGAGACATAAAGCGGCAGTAGGAATTAGCGAGATTACTGATGCTATGGTTGTACTGGTATCGGAAGAAACAGGTAAAATAAGTTTTGTTTCGCACGGAAGTATTAAGTACGGGGTAACCACTCAAGAACTTAAAACACTTTTGGAGGACAACTTATAAGGCATCACTAAATAAGAGCCCTATGTGGCTTACTAAATAAAACTCTTTTTATTCGGATTTTATCCTTAAATACCATACATTTGAACTCTTGGGACTAAAATTCGATGTACTATGATTAAGTATTCTGTTACAAAGTCTGATAAGACTTTGAATGGTGAGGCAGCCCTTTCGCCTAACAAACCAATGAACTACAAATTTTTAGTTTTCAGAATTCTAAAAAGTTCAAACCTTACACAACGTATCACTACAGAATCGGAAGATGCCCGAATACTCGATAAGAATTTGTTGAATGAGGGTATTCAGAAAAACAGAGGAACTTCCGCCAAGGCAATTCGCCATATTAGGTCGTTCATCAGTTATTTTGGTGGAGAGTGGGTTATGTCCTCCTCTGATATCATAAAGGATAATTCATTCGTAAAAATTGCAAAGGTTCTACAGAAATTTGGGTTGAATGTATCGTACGAGGAGCGATCAGGCAGACCCCCTTTCAAAATTATTGGAAAAAACCTAAAAGGTAAAATACTTAGGGTTGATAGTTCTATCAACAGCAAAGTGATTGAAGCCAAACTATTACTGTCTCCAAGTCTTTCAACTGAGATGATTCATGAACTGAAGGAGCATATCATCCAATCGGGCTATGTTGAAATGACTCTAAGGGCATTGCAATACCTAGGTGTAAATACCGATTGGAAAGAGGCGGAGATACTTGTAGAACACGAAAGTGCCGACGGTTCGCAACTGGTAATTGAATCGGACTGGAGTATGGCCTCCTACTGGTACGAGATGGTAGCGTTGGCTCAAAAAGGAACAATCGAAATAAAAGGGTTGAACTTTGAGAGTTTCCAGTGCGACTCTGTTGTAAAAGATATTTTTAAAGAGTTAGGAGTTGATACTCAGGTGTCTGCAGAATCAATAAAAATAAAACGCAAAGGGAAAGTTGTAAAAAAGTTATCACACGATTTCAGCAATTACCCTGACCTAGTACCTGCCGTTGTTACAACGTGTGTATGCATGGATATTCCCTTCAAAATATCCGGAATTGACTCCCTAAGACTTAAAGAGCCAGACAGATTAGTATCGTTACAAATCGAACTAAAAAAAGTTGGTGCAAACCTTGTAGTTGAAAAGCAGGACAATAAGGAAATTTTGACTTTTGATGGCAAAACAAAGTTTAAAGGGATAAAACAGCTAGACTTTGACACGCATAATGACCACAGAATGGCTCTTGCATTGACTCCAATTTGCCTAAAAGGCATACCTATAACTATCGAAAATCCTTGGGTAACCAACAAATCCTACACAACGTTTTGGGACGATTTGAAAAAAGTTGGATTTGAGGTTATATCATAAAAAAAAGAGGCTTTTTGCCTCTTTTTTTATGACTTTTAGCAATTATGGTTTCTTCCAAACCAGCGTATTTGCAATAATATCATGAAGGGCTTGTTTTTTATCTGTAAAACCAGCAATTATATAGCCTATCCACAAAGTCATTCCTGAGATAATTTTAGCAAAGTACCGGCCAGTTGCTCTCCCAAAAGAAATCCTATTACCATTTTCGTCGGTCACAATTATACCCAAAACTTTTTTCCCAATTGTACCCTGATATTTTGACGATTCCATTAAAGCAAAGTAAAGCCAACCTGCTACAATACTCAGTAATACAAATAAAAGTAGGGTTCCGGCAATTGCGCCTGCTATTCCAAGCGCCTGAGCCTCACTAAAATCTCCATCAGAAGATTTAATTGCGGTATAAACGATTGTTCCAATAAATGGAATAAAAAAGATAAATTGGATTGTTCCAAGAATTGCGCCATCGAGCAAATAGGCGATAAATCGCCACCAAAATCCTGCATATTTATTTTCCATACTCATATAAATTTAAGTTTCCTGATTAAAATACGACCTTGTATTGATTAAAAAATTGGCAAATAGTTTAACAACCTCAACATTAACTGAGTTCCCAAATTGCCTGTATGCAATCCTATCGGTTGGATGAATCTTAAATGTGTCAGGGAAACTCTGCAATCTGGCACATTCCCGTGGTGTTAATCTACGTTTTAAAGGACCAACAATGGATGTTTGCGTTATAGCCACTAAAGCCGGAAAGTGTGTTGGTGCTTTAGCTCTCAATCCCGAAGGACGGAAATGCATTATGGTATCCCATAAATTGGGATTTGCGGTTTTTCCCGCCTGCCACTCAAATTTTGCCTTTGCCCCCTTGAACGCAGAATTTTTACGAGCCTTTAACAGCCATCGTGTCAAAAATTTACTGTTAGCCTCGTATAGTTGTTTATTTTTCAGGATAAATGATTGCTTCCATTTAGGGTACAAATTGAATTCATCAGGAGGAACAACCATATCAAAATAATCGGCCCAAACAGGAAATCCGGGCAAATCGCCTTTAATATTTTGGATAAACTCGTTCCAAAGGTCAATAATTGACTCATCGCTTTTATTCAGCTTATACTTTCGAAAATTTGAAGAATTTGAATCGATAATTGACAATGCATTCGAAATCTTGTACTTTGCTGGTTTTACGGGTAAAAAGGGGAGGTCGCCAATATCTTTACGAACACATGCGATAAAAACCCGCTCGCGGTGCTGTGGAACTCCTAGGTAATGAGGGCTGTAAATTATTGGTTCTGGTGAAACGTTATATCCCAAATGCCTCAAATTGTAATGAATTGTTTTCCATGTATTACCGCCATCGTGCCCTGCAAGGTTACGAACATTTTCGAGCAGAATGTATTTTGGCTTATGATGCTTCACTATTCGAACAATATCGAAAAACAGCGTACCCCTAGGGTCGTTAATTCCTTTTCTATTTCCAGCCTTTGAAAACGATTGGCAAGGAAATCCACCGCAAAGCAAATCGTGCTCGGGAATATCCTTTTCATCCACCTTTGTTATGTCGCCATACGGCTCAATACCAAAGTTGTCGAGGTAAACCTTTCTGCAATCAGCATCAATATCCGAAGCAAAGACACACTTGCCTCCCAATTGGGTAAGTGCAATATGAAAACCACCTATACCGCAGAATAAATCGACAAACTTGAACTGTTTCATTGTTCAAATATAGGAAAGACAATACGTTCTACAATGGATTACTAAAATTTAAAAAGATAGCGTATTGTCTCACCAAACTCCCTGCTCCAAAACCACTCTGCATGGCGGCCATCAGGAGCAATTTTTGTTTTCACATAATACTCGTCGTCAAACCCAGCATTCTTGAGTAGTTCCAAAGTACTGTTCAGGTCTTCGACCATACCTATGCCCTCTTTTTCACCAGCCAAAAAGTATAGATGCTGTACCTTTTTCCGCTTATACTTTTGCAAATAGGTATTCATTTTTGGTGAGAACCAAAGCGAAGGTGAGAAAATTGCAGCCTTACCAAAAACATCGGGGTACTCCAATGCTGCGTATAGCGAGATTAATCCACCCATTGAACTACCTATAATTGCGGTATTCTCTCTACCCGAAAGCGTTCGGTAATGCCTATCGATAAAAGGTTTCAACGTATTCACGATGAATTTTACATACTTATCGCCATCTCCACCAATACCCAAGGAGTCGTTTTTCCAAGGCGAATACTCGTTGATACGCTCTTTTTCATCATTATATATTGCCACAACTATGGCCGAAAAACCACGGTAAGTATAAAGGCTATCCAAAATTTCATCGACCTTCCACTCCCCAGCAAACGAGGTTGCGTTATCGAATAGATTTTGTCCATCGTGCATATAAATAACGGGGAATAAACCTCCTGTGGAGTAGTTTGGTGGTAAGTATAGGCGGATTGTGCGTTTACGATTAAGCTGAGGAATTTCGAATATTGTAGGTAAAAAACGTACACTCTTGGTTGCTGTTGATGCCATTTGTTTTTTAGGAACTAAATCGCGCCAAGCACTAATTTTAATAAATGCAGTATCATTGTCGGCTTTAGCATAATATCTATTAGGAATATCGGTCCCGTTGACATTTGCCTCCACATTCGGCCAACTTCCTCTACAAATTTTATACTCAATGGAATCGGCATCTTTAGGTAAAGTTAACGAAAGCCTTCCAGAATTATCTGCCTTAAATATAAAATCTGAATTTTTGGTATCCCAATCGTTAACCGACGATGCAAAGTATATTGTGTCCTGGATTGGAGTATTTACTGGCAACGAATCCAGAACAATTACCTGAGAAAACAAATAATTGTGTAGAGCGGCTACGATAGTACAAATTAAAATCAACCTACGAGTCATATCAAAGCATATTTAACTATTCAAATATACGACAAACAATAAATATTTGGTATTGAAATATCGATATCCTTGTAAAAACCCTTTTGCGCCATTATATTTGTGCACAATTTGGCCCCATAGTTCAGCTGAATAGAACGTCAGATTCCGGTTCTGAAGGTCGGGGGTTTGAATCCCTCTGGGGTCACAGTAATGGTCATTCTTAAAGTGAATGACCATTTTTTTTAAGTAAATTCTGTTAATTCGCTGTGGATTTTAAATCCGTATCAAGGTAGAGAGCGAAAGCTAATCTTTTTTAGCCAGATTCGGTTAGAGATTTCTCCCTTCTTTCGAAATGACAAAATCGGATAATAATTAATAATCTTACCTATTGAAAAACTCGGCAAAGTTTTTCTCGGTTTGTTGAAGTAGTTCTTCTACCGATATGTCAAGGATATCAGAGGCAGCTGAGTATACTTCGCCAATTGGCATTTCGGATGTGTCGGTTTCGAAGAATAGTCTGCCCAATGGAACCATAGTTAACGATTCTGCTAACTCTGGTGTAGGGTCTACTAGGATTGAGCCGAACGATATATAGTAATTCTGAGTTATAAGTTGCTTTGCAATATCAGTTTTTCCTCTGAAGCCGTGAATGGCTTTCTTAATAGATTTAAACTCTGTATTTGAGAGTGATTTTAATAATTCGCTCCAAGCCCTAACACAATGAATAATTATTGGTTTGTTAACATTCTTAGCAATTTCAACTTGTGAAAGCATAATTTGGGTTTGCAAATCGAGATTACCGCCTCTAAGCCTATCTAATCCAATTTCGCCAATGGCCAGTACATTTGGGCTTTGTGCAAAAAAATCCATTTGCTTTAGCCAATCGTTTACATCGGGGTGTTTGCATTGCCAGGGATGGATACCAATGGTACAGTTTTCAGGGATTTGTTCATCAACAATATCATTCACGTTAAGTGAATATATTCCGTAGCCTTTGTTGCAGGAATCGGGCTTATGGCAATGAAAATTGATGTAATTCATTGGTTTTAATTATGGTCTAAATATATGAAAAGAGTTAAAAATTTTTACTATAGCCATAAATAATTACTTCTTATACTATTTTTGAATCAAATTGTTTGAATAAAATGAAGAAATATGCCACTAGTTAGTTTAAGCATAGCAAAAGGGGAAAGTTCTGAATTCCTATCTAAGTTAATGAGTGTTACAATGAGTTCGTTACAACAAGCGCTTCAATTACCTGATGACGATAGAAATATCCGGATAATGGAGTATGAGCCCTACCTATTTACTATGAAGAAACCCTATAAATTGATTATTGAGATTTCGATGTTTTCAGGTAGAACTGTTGTCACAAAAAAATTATTGTATCAACTTATTGTTACTAATTTATCTGAAAGTTTGGGTATTGCAAAAAACGAAATATTCATTCTAATTAATGAACAACCAAAGGAAAACTGGGGTGTAAGGGGAGGGATTCCTGCAAATGAAATTGAACTAGGTTTTAAGGTTGATATTTAGTCCTTTATTGTATTCTCATTCCAAGCATAGTTATATCGTCAATCTGTTCGTATTCGTTTTTCATCCACTCATCAACATTCTTCTCAATTTTTAATTTCTGAGATTCCATTGGAAGTTGATTTACTTCAATCATTAAGTTTTTTAGGCGCTTATACATAAATTTATTGCCATTTTCTCCTCCAAATTGGTCAAAAATGCCATCGGTGAACATGTAAAGATTATCACCTTTCATCAGTTGAAACTCATGGTTGTTAAAAGGAATCAACGATTTATGGTAAAGCCCAACGGGATATCTGTCGGCATGAAGTTCAATAAGTTCGTTATTCCTAATAATTAAGAGAGAATTGTGAGCTCCTGAAAACTGAATTGATAAGGTTTTTAGGTTTATTTCGCAGAATGCTATATCCATACCATCTCGTGTAACCGCATCTTCGCCGGATTGCTTTAGTGATGAGATGATTAAGTCCCTTAATCTATCCAAAACTTCATTGGCTTTAGTAATATCGTTGTGGGTTACAATCTCGTTAAGGAATGAGTTTCCCAACATGCTCATAAAAGCACCGGGTACTCCATGTCCAGTGCAGTCGGCAACCGCAATCAATAAATGGTCGCCCATTTGTTTAAACCAGTAGAAATCACCACTAACAATATCCTTAGGTCTGAAAATTAGGAAATGTTCAATGTTGAACTCAGTCAGAATTGATGTTGATGGCAGAATTGCCGATTGAATTCTACTGGCATACTGAATACTATCCTTAATCTGTTTGTTTTGTTTTGAGATTCGTTCGTTCTGATTCGAAAGCAAATCACGCTGGCTCATAATTTCTTGGTTTTGCTCCTCCAGTTCGTGATTTTTCTCAAGAATCTCACTTTTTTGTCTTACCACCTCTTTGGTTCTTTCTTCTACTCTTTCCTCAAGTATTCTTTTCTGCTCTTTAAGCGAGCGTTCTCGGTATTTAACTACAAGGATTATTGTAGTTATAATTAAAATAACATAAATAATATACGCTAAAGTGCTTCTATACCAAGGTGGTCTGATTCGTATTATTATAAATGTTCCGTTTTCGTTCCAAACATTGTCGTTGTTGCTACCTTTTATCCAGAGTTTGTATAGACCAGGGGTCATATTGGAGAACGTCAGAAACCTTCTATTTCCATTGTTTATCCATCCTTGATTATCACCATCAAACTTATATGCATACTGGTTTTTATTGGGACTTGTAAACTCCAATGCTGCAAACTCAACATAAAAGGCGAAATCGCTATAGTTCAGAACAACTTTACTGTTGTTGGTTATATGAATGTTTTCGTTTCCGTTCTTGTTTTGTTTTTGAAATGAAGTAAATTCTAAAGGAGGAATATTTTTATTATCCGATAGTTCTTTTGGATTGAATGAGTTAAAACCGTTCATACCTCCAAAGAAGATTTCTCCATCACGACTCTTATGGCTTGCGCGAAGGTTGAACTCAAGTCCTTGTAATCCATCCTCTTCGCTATAGGTTATGATTCTTTTTTGTCCTTTTCGTAGTTGTGATAAGCCTTTGCCAGTACCAAACCACATATCGCCAAAATCGTCCTGAATAATCTCATATACAAGGTTTGATGCTAGGCCATCGGCCTCTGTGTAATAGGTAAATTTGTTTGTTTTTAGATTAAGGCGATTAATTCCACTTTTTGTGCCAATCCAAAGCGTTGAGTCCGAAGTGTAGCAAAGAGAAACGCAATAATTGTCGGTTAACGTGTTTTGAGATTTCTCATCTCTGAGAATATGGCTGATTTTGTTATTTTTTCTATCGTACTTATCGAGTCCGTTTTTAGTAGCAATCCATAGGTTACTGTCGCAATCGAAGGTTAAGGTATAAACTAGGTTGTCGCTAATTTTTCTATCGATATGAGAATCTATAGTGTAGTTTTCATAGCGGAAATTGTTCATATCGATGAAGTAAAGTCCGCCTTGTGTTGCTACCCAAACGTTATTGTTACGTTCCTTTACAATGCTGAACACCCTGTTGTTCTCGAAATTAGGCAGTTTGTTTGTGTTATAGAATTGATTTAGTGAAACAAACCTATCCTCCTTATAAACATAAATACCATTGCGTGTTCCTATCCATATTTCATTATCCTTATACTCGAAAATAACGTGAACGGAATTGTTAGGGATGTAGTTTTTTCCTGAAAGTGTCGATGAGTAATGAGTTACCTTGTTTGTTTCTTTATTGAAAATGTTCAAACCTGCAGTCCAGTTTCCAACCCAAATATCACCATTCTTATGCTTGTATATCGATGCAATAACATTGTCGAGCAGATTGACTGAGTTCGTTTCCTTGGATTTTCGGTAGAGCTTAAATCGTGGGTCTTTCAGGTCCGTTTTGTCGAGGCCATTTAGTGTTCCAATCCAAAGATTATGCGAGCGATCAATTATTAAGGAATTGACAGTGCTGTGGTTAATTTGACTTGCATTTTGCTCAACACCCGATGAAATCTGTGTTTCTACTATTACTTTTTTGTTGGAATCGAAACTAAGCCTAAAAATTCCATTGCCTTGGGTTCCAACCCAGAACTTACCCTTTAAATCTTGCACAATTGTTCTAATCAAAACAGGGTTCCCATTAACCGAAAGGGAGTAATTTCTGAAAGTGTCTCTTTCCTTGTCTAAAATGCTAAAACCCTGAGAGGTACCCACCCAAATTTTTCCATCTAAATCTTCGTAAACCGAGAGAATATTGTTGTCGTTAATAGTGTTATTATCTGCAGGATTATGCTGATAATTTGCAAAGTTTCCAGTAATAGGGTTGAATTTTGTTAACCCAAAGGTTGTTGCAGCCCAAATATCTCCGTCCTTATCGAGAATTATTGGAAGTGTTTGCTCCTCTACGTTAGGATTTTCGCCTACGCTATTTTTGAAATGTTTGTACTTGCCTGTTTTGGGATCAAATGCATTAATAAGAGGTGGTGTATTGGTGTAAATTAAACCATCGTTGCCAGCAACACATCCGTAAACATTATCGCGATAAGGGTCGCTTCCATTTTCAGATGTATGAATGTATCGTTTGAATGAGTTTTTTGCAAAATCGAACTTGTTTAAACCACGGCGTGTTCCAATCCAAAGGTTCCCTTCTTTGTCTTCGGTGATTGAATAAATCCAACTATCAGAAATAGATGTAGAATCGTTTGGATTATGTAGATACTTAACAAAGGTATAACCATCAAACCTATTTAATCCATCCTGTGTTCCTATCCAGATAAACCCTCTGCTATCCTGAAATGTGGTGTAAACAACGCTTTGCGATAATCCTTGATTTACTGTGTAGTGATTGATTCTGTAATTCTGGCCATAACTGAATAGACCAATCAATGCTAGTTGGATAAATAAAATAGTTTTTTTCATCCCTTATATTTTAGAGGAATATTAATAAAATTAAATTTAAGGATTTCTTTATAAATAGATACTTTTAATTTAGAAAACCCTATAGGATATAACACTTTTTAATAAAGACTACTAGTTAAGAGTGTTAGTTTAATTGAAGTGTTAAAATATTTTATTGCAAATATAGATTATATATAAAAAAGCCCCATAAAATGGGGCTTTTATGCTATTAGTGTGTTTTTACTTGAATTCGTACAGTTCAACAATTTTAAGAATAACCTCAGTTGCCTTAACCATACTTTCAACAGGAACATACTCGTGTTTTCCATGAAAATTCTCACCTCCTGCAAAGATATTAGGGCAGGGAAGTCCCATATAGGATAAACGAGCACCATCGGTACCTCCACGGATTGGTTTAACCTTTGGCTTAACTCCAACCTTTTCCATAGCTTCAATGGCCGTGGAAACAACGTGGTAAACAGGCTCAACCTTTTCGCGCATGTTGTAGTATTGGTCCTTCAACTCAAGAGTAACAACTCCTTGACCGTATTTGGTGTTTATGTATTCTGCAATACGCTCCATATACGCTTTGCGCGATTCAAACTTTTTACGGTCGTGGTCGCGGATAATATACTGGAAGGTAGCATTCTCAACAGAACCATCCATTTTTATAAGGTGATAAAAACCCTCGTAACCAACGGTGTGCTCTGGGCGCTCGTGTGCAGGAAGTAAACTGTTGAATTCCTGAGCGATTAGTATTGCATTGAGCATTTTATCCTTTGCGTAGCCGGGGTGAATGTTTCTTCCTTGTATGGTGATTTTTGCACCAGCAGCATTGAAATTCTCGAACTCTAACTCGCCAATAGCTCCTCCATCCAAAGTGTAGGCGTAATCGGCCGCAAAGCGCTTAACGTCGAAATGGTCAACTCCACGCCCTACTTCCTCATCGGCAGTAAATCCTATGCGGATTTTTCCGTGCTTGAAGTTGGGGTTTTTCATTATGTACTCAACTGCAGTCATTATTTCAGCAACACCAGCTTTATCATCAGCACCAAGTAGTGTTGTCCCATCAGTTACAATTAATGTTTGCCCAATGTAGTTCTTTAACTCCGGAAATTCCTTAACTGCAAGTACAACATCTTTTTCTTTGTTTAGGACAATATCAGCACCATCGTAATTCTCTACAAATCGAGGTTTAACATCTTTCCCGGGCATATCTGGAGCAGTATCTACGTGTGCTAGGAAACCGAGTGTAGGAACATTCTTGGTAGTGTTAGCAGGGATGGTGGCCATTACATAGCCAAACTCATCAATATTAACATCCTCAACGCCTAGTTCTTTTAGTTCTTTAACTAGTAGGTTGGAAAGAACCAATTGCTTTTCGGTACTAGGAAATCTATCGGTTACTGTATCGTCGCTTTGGGTATCTATCTTAACATACCTTATAAAGCGGTCGACTAAATTATCTCTGTTTATCATACTCTTAAAAAGTTAAAAGTTATAAAGTAGAAAGTTAAAAGTTAAGAGAAATGTTCAGTATCACTTAACTTTTAATTTTTCACTGGACACTACTCTTCCTCAGGTTTTGCTCTTAAACTTTCCCAAATAATGTATCCACCAATTACAAGGAACATCACAAATCCAAGTATTTCGGCGGGGTGCGATTCAATCCATTCGGTATTTACATAGTTAATTCCACCAAATTTCAGAACAGCGCTAATAACGCCCATTAGTGCTCCTCCAGCAATAAATCCAGACGCAATAAGTGTTCCTCGTTCCTTGCGTGCTTGGTTAACTTTAGCATTCTTAGAGCGGGTAGAAACTATATGAGCAATAATACCACCAGCCAAAAGAGGTGTATTCAATTGTAAAGGAATAAACATACCTAACGAGAAGGCTAGTGCAGGAACTCCAATCATAGTAAGAATCAACGATAGGAATGCACCCGCACCATAAAGCATCCAAGGAGCAGGTTTTCCGCTCATCATTGGCTCAATTACAGCTGCCATTGCGTTTGCTTGTGGAGCAACAAGGGCATCTTTACCTGTAAAACCGTAAGTTTTATTTAATAGAATGATAACACCACCAACAGTTGCTGCAGAAACGAATGTTCCAAGGAACTTCCAGCTCTGCTGTTTAATAGGCGATGAACCTAACCAGTAACCAATTTTTAGGTCGGTGATAAAGCCACCAGCCATCGATAGCGCAGTACATACAACTCCACCAATAATAAGCGCAGCAACCATTCCCGATGTTCCGGTCAATCCAACAGATGCCATTACAAGCGATGCGATGATTAGAGTCATCAAAGTCATCCCCGATACTGGGTTAGTACCAACAATTGCAATAGCGTTGGCTGCTACAGTGGTGAATAGGAAGGCTATTACCATTACAATTCCTAGTCCTATTAACGCGTGAGTTAAGTTATGTACTACTCCAAACTGGAAGAAAATGAATACAAGAATGGTTGTAAGTAGAATACCTCCAGCAATAATTGCCATTGGAAGGTCTCTGCGGGTTCTAAGTTCTTCCTTTGAAATAGATTTATGCCCACCGAATAGTTCCGATGCAGCCAATCCAAACGCCTTTTTAATAATTGAACTTGAGCGGATAATTCCAATGATACCCGCCATTGCAATACCACCAATACCTATAGGGCGAACGTATGTCGAGAAAATTTGCTCTGCGCTCATATCGCCAACTAGCAGGGTAACGTTGCTGCCAACGGTCTCAGTTAATCCGGGTGCAAAGTAGTTGATGATTGGTATAATAACGAACCAGCCAACAAACGAACCAGCTGCAATAATTGCAGTATATTTCATTCCTATGATATAACCAATACCCATTACAGCTGCACCAACGTTTAGTTTGAAAACTAATTTCGCTTTTGCAGCAAGTACTTCACCTGCAGGTATTACGCGGGTTGTAACCACCTCGCTCCACCAACCAAAGGTTGCTATGATAAAGTCGTAAATACCGCCAATTAATCCACTAACTACAAGCAAACGGGCTTGCTTTCCACCTTTTTCGCCCGAAACAAGTACCTCGGTGGTGGCTGTAGCCTCGGGGAATGGGAATTTTCCGTGCATATCGGAAACAAAATACTTACGGAATGGAATTAGGAATAAAATACCCAAAACACCGCCAAAAAGCGATGATAGGAATACTTGGTAGAATTGTGCCTCAAGGTTTAATATATAAAGAGCAGGAAGTGTAAAAATTGCACCAGCAACAATAACTCCTGAACTTGCCCCAATAGATTGGATAATGACATTCTCGCCAAGAGCTCCCTTGCGTTTTGCAACGGTTGACAATCCAACTGCGATAATTGCGATTGGAATAGCGGCCTCGAATACCTGACCTACCTTTAGTCCAAGATAAGCTGCTGCTGCAGAAAAAATAATTGCCATAACCAAACCCCATAAAACACTCCAAGTGTTAACCTCGGGTACCTGTTTATGGGGCGACATTATGGGTTGATACTCTTCGCCTTCCTTTAGCTCTGTGTATGCATTCTCCGGAAGACCTTTGATTTTTTCAACTGGTTCGTGCGACATTTTTAGTTAGGTTTTAAGTTATTTGATTTTCGATTTGGTTTTTAAAATTCTGAAAGCCAAACCTACAAATTTTTGCTCAAAACATAACTGATTTTTGATAAAATGGACGTTTTGTGAATAACTTGAACTAATGCGAATGCTTTAACGTTTTTTTGCGCGCGTCTTCTTTTGACGCCTGCGAAAGGAGGACTTATAGGTTTAGCTTTTCTGTATCCTTGTGGTTATTCCAGAATCGCAGTAGTTCAATTTCGTTACTGCCCTTATGTCGGTAGTATAATGTTATTTGCTTACAAACAACGCACTGCCTAATATTCCTATAGCCACTTTCCTTGTATTCAACTTTTTCGTCCATTAACCCAAAAAGAACCGATTCTACGTCGGATATAAAATTTATCGCTTCTTTCTCGGACCATTTTTGTAGAAGATATTCAATATTCTGATGGTAATCCTGCAATGCGGTATCAGTCCACACTAATGTCTTCATCGGAACAAATTTGGGTAAAGTTCCCTCGTTTTTTGCATGACACTCTCGTGGGTGTGTACGTTTCCCTTTTCGCTTGTTTCAATAGCAGCATCCAGAGCCTTTTTAATTTCTGGCGATAGGGCTTCATTACTTGCTACCTCGGCATTAATTAACCCGATGATTTTTGTGTACAGATGCTCAAGTTTCTTGCTATCGAGGCTATCGAGTCTACGGAATAAATCAAGTTTTAGCTCAGCTGCATTCATGCTCATACTGGTTTAGATTATACAAAGTTAAACGAAATTCTAGACATAGAGTTCTTAGTTTTTCAACCAAAAAATATTTTGGACAAAAAAGGTGAAATTTTTCTGTTCGCACGCGTCTTCTTTTGACACGTGCAAAAGCAACTAGCGAAATTATAGGTTTAGCTTTCTTGTATTCTTGTGGATATTCCAAAATCGCAGTAGTTCATTATTGTTTCCACTCTTGTGTCTTTGGTTGATAGACGCACGCGTCAAAAGAAGACGCGCGAACAGAGGTTGGTAATAATCTATATATTGATTTTAGTCCTAAGTAATTATCCTTTAGTCAAAAAGAAATAGCAGCGGATTTTGGGCTATGCTTATTTCTTATAACTTTGTATTATAGCAATAAATATTAATTTGGTAATTGAATGTTTTTGAATCGATTATAAAACTTAAAACAATATAGCCATGGGTAGATTTTCTGTTACTGTACTTGCAACAATGTTGCTTTTGTTAGTATTTGGGTGCGAGAATGATACAGCCGACACCGAACCTGTTAAGGAGTTAACCTGCGATGTTACCTCCACCAATGTTACCACTAACGGTGGGAGCGATGGTACTATTACCATTAATGTTATAACAGGTAATAATAACTATGTTTACTCCTTGAATGGCACTAAAATTAATTACAATGGTAGATTTACCAATTTAACCGCGGGTACTTATCTAGCAAAGGTAACTGACAGTAAGAATAAGGAGTATACCAAAAGTGTAGTTATTACACAACCAAATCAATTAACAGTAACAATTACATCACAAACAAATGTAACTTGTTATGGACGTAGTACAGGTAGTTTCACGGTAACAGCATCGGGTGAAAGTGGTAATTATGAATATAAATTAGGTAATGGAACATATCAAAATAATGGAACATTTAGTAATTTATTAGCAGGTACATATACAGTAACAGTTAAAAGTGGTAGTGTAACTACAACAAAAGATGTTACTATTACACAACCAAATCAATTATCACTAACACAATCTAAAACAGATCCAACTACAATTGGCGGAAACGGTCAAATTACATTGACTGCCAGTGGTGGAACATTACCATATAATTATCAATTAAACAGTGGTATATTTCAATCTAGTAATATATTTAATGTAACGGCAGGTACATATACTACTACTGTAAAAGATGGGTGTAATGATACAAAAACTATTACTGATATAGTAATATCTAATCCTGTAATTCCACCAACAGTTAGTAATTTAAGTGCATCTAATATTACGACAACTAGCGCGACAATTAATGCAGATGTTAATCCAAATGGTTCTACTACTAGTGTATATATTAAATATGGAACAAGTGCAACATCACTTACAAGCACATCTAATACCGTTACAATAAATAATAATTCAACTGTAAGTATTGATATAACAGGATTAACATCTAATACTATCTATTATTATAAGGTTTTTGCATCGAATTCTGGTGGTAATGCTACTGGTGTTGGAATTTATTCATTTACTACAAATGTTCAAAATTATAATATTGGTGATGAATTATATGGTGGTATTATTTTTGAAATATCTGGTACATATCCAAATCAACATGGCAAAATTGTTCAAAAAACAGATGAAATTACTGATATGACATGGTATGTGGCTAAAAATTTAAATGAAAATAGAAACGGTAAAATTTGGAAAACACCAAATTGGAATGATATGAAATTAATATATGACAATGTATCTAATGTAACAAACCCCAAAATTACTCCATTAGTTGGTTGGTATTGGACAAATGAAACATTCTCACTTGATGCTGGACAAGGTATAGTTTTTGATACAAATTCTCCAAATAATTCCTATTCTGGTTCAAAAGATTATATTAAACACGTAAGATTAACAACTACGTTTTAATAAAATAAAAAAGGTGGGTAAAAATCCCACCTTTTGATTAGAACTTTTCACTAAATTAAAATTATTTGTTATGTCACAAGAAATTACTAACATCTTTTTGGCGGTATCTAGTGTTGCTATTACTATTACTTTTGTACTTTCTTATTTTCAATTTAGGTATCAAAGTAAAGTTACAAATGCCGCAAATCATCTAAAAATTAGAGAAATGTTTGGAATAGAGTCTCTAAGAATGGTTCATGGAAAACTTAGAAAGAATAATACATGGGAACCATCATCAGAGGAAGAATGGTCTATGGTTGATGATTATTTGGGACTATTCGAAGTTTGTGAAAAATTACTACAAGATAGGACTTTAGATGAAAAATTATTTGCTAGCAGTTATGAATATAGGCTTCAAAATATTGTTGCAAATAATGTAGTTGTAGAAAAAATAAGATCTGAAAAAGAATCCTGGTCAACATTTTTAAAATTATTAAAAAGGTACAAAATTGATTTTTAGTTATTTGAATCAAAGGCTAATGGAAGAAAGAGTTTATTCAGTTAGTTATGAAGATGAAGTGAATAAATAATCTTTTGCATTCTATAGATTTCTAAAAAAAATATAAAAGCATGCGACGTTAGTTGCGTGCTTTTTGCGTTTTACTTTCACCACAATAGTCAGTTGCACCTTGCTAAGCGTAGTTTTCAAAACTACGCTTGAACAAATGGCGGTCTCCTGACCGCGTAATTACCAATTTCCATCATTTCACTTTCGTAAATATATTCAAATTCACTGTTGTCCGATAAAAATTTAAGAGAAGGGAGCCCATAAGGAACTCCCAACTCTTTTAAGTAGTTTTGTTTTTCCACAAACAGTTACTACTATGGATAAAAGTACATATTTTTTTGGCACCCCCAGTTAGCATGTGTCTTTCGGACGCATGCATGGTATAGCGGCGTACTTGGCTGAAGATGGAATGTAGTAGCGGAGAATTATAGGCTTAGTTTTTTTGTATCCTTGTGGTTATTCCAAAAACGGAGTAGTTCAATTTCGTTACTGCTCTTATGCCTGTAGTATAATGTTATTTGCTTACAAACAACGCATTGCCTTATATTCCTGTAGCCACTCTCTTTGAATTCAACTTTTTCGTCTATCAACTCAAAAAGAACAGATTCAACGTCGGATATAAAGTTTAAAGCTTCTTTTTCCGACCATTTTTGTAGAAGATATTCAATGTTCTGATGGTAATCCTGCAATGCGGTATCAGTCCACACTAATGTCTTCATCGGAACAAATTTGGGTACAGCTCCCTCGTTTTTTGCATGGCACTCTCGTGGCTGTGAACATTCCCCTTTTCGCTTGCCTCAATGGCGGTATCTAAGGCGGCTTTAATTTCTGGCGATAGTGCTTGGTTACTCTTTAATTCGGCATTAATCAACCCAATAATTTTGGAGTATACATGCTCTAAGTTTTTACTATCGAGGCTATCGAGTCTGCGAAATAAGTCGAGTTTTAGTTCAGCGGCATTCATGCTCTAAGGGTTTATATCATACAAAGTTAAACGAAATTTTATACATAGAGTTCTTTGTTTTTAAAGAAAAATTCTTCAGGGATTTACTTGTGGTATAGAACTTAATCCCAACGGCTATAGCAAAATAATTAACAGGTTGTATGCAACTCAGGGCGTTGCCTTCTGTTAATGCTTTTTCACTTTTGATGCAATGTTGGCGCGCGACGACTTACTGTTGTGTGTTTTTTGCATTCCAATTCCATTGCCCTTCGCTGGAGATGTAAACTAGTTGATGTTACTTGTCACAAATCACTTGTCACTCTTTTTCAGCATAATAAACCCTCCAAATCGTCCCCTATCGCCAGCGCGAGCCGAGAAGAATTCGGAATTATTGCACTTCGTGCAAACTTTGGCTACTTCAATATTCTCAGGCTTTACACCCTGTTCAATTAGTGCACTAATGTTTGCCTCCCAAAGGTTCAATACTGGCTTTGTGTATTTAGGGTTTTGAATAAGAAGTTTATCTGTATTAATAAAGGATTCCTTTGCTTGTTCAGCCACTTCGTGTCCAACCTCATAGCAGCACGGCCCAATGGATGGACCAATACCTATTATGATATCTTCGGGGTTGGAGTTGTATAGTTTTTTATATGATTTTATTACTTCGCCTGCAATTTTTGCTACTGTTCCTTTCCAGCCAGCGTGTGCACTAGCAATAACATTTTTATTGGGGTCGTAGAAAAGGATTGGAACACAATCGGCCGCCTGTGCAACAATGCAAATATTTGAATGATGCGTAATCATTGCATCGGAGCAGGGTAGGGAGGAGGCTCTGTTGAAAGCACCCAGCCCTCGTTTTTCAGGACTAATGAACTCTACAATATTGCCGTGTACTTGCTCCGCAAATACATACGAATCGGGTTTAAAGTTGAATTGTGCTGCAAGAATTTCTCGGTTTACGTTAACACCTGCTTCATCTAGGTATTCGTTCATTCCAATTGTAAATCTATTACTTCCGTTATGATTTCGGGTCGAAATGAAATGGGTTATTCTGTCCGAGAACTTGCTTAGGTTCTCGAATTGGTAATAAGGTGTTTGGGCATCAACGTAAATCATCTTATAATTTTTGAATCAATGTTGTTTAGTTAAGGAGATTGCCTGTGGCGAACTCAAAAGTGAGATTCCGCATCAAGTGCGGAATGACAAGGGATGTCCTTAACCCTTCAACTGTCATTCCTGCGAAGGCAGGAATCTCAAACTAGTCAGTATAAAAGTCTTAACTATCCAGCATCGATTTTTGAACTGCAAATGAACATCAAAGATTTCAAATATCAAAAGTTATATCATAAAAGATTTAATTTTTAATATTCAGTTTATCAGTGTGTTATGGAATAATTATCCTGTTTTTAAAAATTATATATTAAAATAATTGACATATATAAGATAATTATATATATTTGTTTCATTGATAAATTGAAAAAACATGCAAATATGATTCAGAACAACTTAATTAAAGGAACGTTAAACCCAATCATCCTTAAACTTTTATCGGAGAATAAGCGGATGTACGGGTACGAGATTACGCAAAAAGTAAAAGAGTTGACCAATGGTAAAATTGAGTTGACCTTTGGTGCACTTTATCCAATTCTGCATAAGTTGGAGCAGGAGGGAGTTGTTAGAACAGAATCGGAGGTGATTAATAACCGAAACAGAATTTACTACTCGCTTACCGAAACAGGTAAAAACACTGCAAAGGAGAGGATTGAGGAATTGGAGGATTTTGTGAATACCATAAAGGCTTTGCTTCAACCTAATATGGGATTACAGTATGTACACGTTAAGTAAGTGTCAGGTTCAGCAAATTGCTGATGATGTTGAGAATGCGAGGATTACTTTTTCACATCTGTGCGACGATTTGATTGACCACATCTGCTGCGAGGTGGAGAACGAAATGTACGAAGGCAAAAGTTTTGATGAGGCCTATGAGATTGTGAAACAACAAACCGGAATCAAAACTCTGCAAAAGATTCAGGAAAATACACAGTATTTAATCGATAAAAACTACCGAATTATGAAAATGACAATGAAAATTGCCGGTAATGTGTCGCTTGCATTGCTGGCATTGGCTACCCTGATGAAAATTCTTCATTTACCGGGTGCAAGTATTTTACTTCTGTTGGGATTTGTGATTTTGGGATTAGTTTTTTTCCCTTCGGCACTCTATACAAACTATAGAGATTTAGAGGGGCGAAAATCACTAGCACTTCATCTTTCCATATTTATTGGTGGATTGCTGTTTATGTTTGGGGTTTTATTTAAGGTACTTCATTGGCCTGGCGCGGGTATGTTGCTAATTATAGGCTGGGTTTTTATTCTGTTTATTTTTCTGCCATTGCTACTTGTTAAGAAGTATCGCCAATCGGAAACTGCCAAGGATAAATGGATTGTTACTTTGGGTGTTGTTGGTTTGATAATTTTTGAGCTCTCAACAATGTTCAAACTTTTTCATTGGCCGGGTGCTGCAGTATTAATGATTCTTGGTTCAATTATACTAGTATCGGTGTTTCTACCTTTATTCACTTACTCAAAATTTAAGCAGTTAAAGCAAATTACTGGCGAGTATATTTTTTTGATAATAGGAACGATGTTTTTTATTCTGTTCAGCGTTTTACTAGCACTTAATGCTTCGAAAGATACCCTAGGAACGCTGGTGAGCGATGCCAAAAGTTCTGCTGCCATTGTTAATTACCTAGAAGCGAAGAATCAAAAGTTTTACGGCGATTTTGCCAATGCTTCCGATAGTGTTAAGGTTAAATATAGTAAACAGGTTGATTTAATTAAGAAGGAAACCCAGAGCTTAGTTTACTTAATAGACAGCATAAAGGTTGAAATAATTGCACTTGCCGAAGGTGTTGATAAATCTGCATCAAAACAACTCCTCGGCGACGTAACCCTGATAGGGAATAAGTCGAGCATCGATGCTGTTAGTAAGATAATGACTGGCGAAAAGGGTGCAGGAGTTTTGCTTAAAAATCAAATCAACCAGTACAAGATAGCTTTGGTTAATGCTTTTCCCGATAATACTAATTTAGCCAATAACATTTCCATTCTTCTGAATACAAACGCAATTAACGATGGTTCAGCGGTACTAAGTTGGGAGCAAATCAACTTTGATAATCAGATTACAATTGGCGCATTGGCTGTTCTTTCAGATTTGAAGAAAAGTGTAAGGCTTGTTGAATCGCAAGCCATTGTTATAGTAGGTTTCAATAAGTAAGTTCAATAACCTAAAATCTAGCAAAATGAAAAAGTTCATCTATATATCAGGAATAGTGAGTGCAAATCTTATGTTGTTTGGTTCGCTATTAAAAGTATTGCATATGCCTGGAGCATCAATTCTGCTTTTACTATCAGTTTTTATGTTCTGTTTTATCTTTCTTCCAATGGCTTTGTATAATAACTATGTAAATCAGGATGAGAAGAAGAGTGCTTGGCTTTACATTGTTACATTCATTGTTTTCTTCGTATGTATTCTAGGAGCGTTATTTAAGATAATGCATTGGCCAGGAGCCTCCGTTTTCTTAGTTCTTGGAATTCTATCCCCATTTGTGCTGTTTTTGCCTGTTTATCTTTACCAAACTAGGAAGCCAAAGAGCAAATCGGTTAAGAATAATTTAGCAGTAATGTTTGGTTTAACCTTTTTGGCTGTATTTAACGTTTTCCTAGCCGTAAATGTTAGCTCTAATGTGCTTAATAGCGTTGCGTTGGTGGGATATAATCAGGAAGAGTTTGTTAAATCATTGGGTAACAAAAGTGATGTTTCAACCAAAAGTAGTATAAAACTCAAGGCTTTGGAAATATCGAATTATATAGAAAAGTTAAAGCAGGAGGCAGCTAGTGAAGGCTTAGCAGATAACGAGCGAAAAGTGTCCAACTACAGCGCATTAAGCATTGCTGATAAGGGAGCACCTGCTATATCGATATTTGTGAAGAAAGATGCCAATACGAAAAGCCAAGTGGAGGTTCTTAAAATTCAAATGGATGAGTTTTCGGATATGATTCTAAACAGTGAAAGAATAAGTCCAGAGTTGAAGGAATTAACAAATACCCTGCTTGTGTTCAATGAGGACGCTCAACTTTGGATTACCAAAGAGTTTCCAATCTATCAGAAGGTTTATGTTTACAATGCACTATGTCGCATACAGAGCAATGTGCTGTTTGTAGGTTTGGAATGCGCAAATTAATTAAGCGGAGTATAATGTAACTGTCATTCTGAGCGCAGCGAAGAATCTCTTTATGTAGAAATCAGATTCCTCACTGTGCTCGGAACCGATCCGCCAATTGCCGGAGAGCTCAGCCGTAGGCAATGACAATTAATATTTATAAACAGTTTTATTGGTTAAGAAATCTTACCTCTCCAACCACTCCTTAAACCCCGATACGCGCTCGCGGCTTACAATTATATCCTCGTCAGTTTTTACGGTTGGAACAATTTTTAGGCGACTGTTGGAGTAAGCCACAATATCGCGAATGGAGTTTATTCCAATAATACAGCTGCGGTTAACGCGGTAAAATTCCGATGGATTTACAACCAGTTCAATTTGGTCGAGTGTTTGGTCAATGGCGTAGTCGCGCCCCTCGGTGTTGCGTATGAAAGTAGATTTTTCCATGCTATGAAAAAAGGCAATATCGCTGCAGTTAATCATCTTAAGGTGCTCGCCAACCTTTACCAAAAACCTGGATTTATAGTTGTTGCTTAGCTGGTTTATCAGCGTTGTAATTTGGCTTGAATCAATGGTTGTAGCGGTGTTTCTGGTGTTTTCAAATTTATCGATAGCCGTTTTTAGCTCATTCTCATTCACTGGCTTAAGCAGATAATCGATACTGTTAACCTTGAAAGCCTTAAGCGCATACTCGTTATATGCAGTGGTGAATATTACCGGAAAATCGATTTTCACCTGCTCAAAAATCTCGAAGCTAATGCCATCGGCCAGCTGAATATCGAAAAAAGCAAGTTGAGGATGAGGATTCTGTTTCAGCCATTTAACTGCCGATGATACAGAATCAAACACTGCAAGTAAATTGTAATCTGGTCGAATGGAATTGACCATTTTAGCAAGGCTATCTGCTGTTAAGCGCTCATCTTCAACAATTAAATACTTCATTGGTTAGAACTATTTTTAAATTAATCCTGGAATTAGTTTCTTAGTGTTCTTCTTGTAATTTGAATACTCATCTCCAAATTCTGTGAGTAGAATTTCCTCTTCAACCTTAATTCTGTAGAGAATAGCAAGAAACATTGGAATTGTAATGATCAAAATAGAGATATAACTATTCATACTAACAGAGAACCCAAACATTATAAACAAGAGTCCAAAATAACTGGGGTGACGAACATACTTGTAAACCCCATCGGTTTTAAGTTTATGGTTGTTTGCAATGGCCACATTAACTGTAAAAGCACTACTTAGCTGAATGATTGAAATCCAACGAATAGTTGCACCTAAAAGAATTATAGTGACTCCAGCAAAAGCAACGACATAATTAAAGAGGGTCCAGATTCTATAGTTTGCAAAAGTAAATCCGAATGTAAAGCATAGGGTGATGATTACCCAAAGTAAAACTAAAGAACCTTTGTCGTTTTTACGCTTCGAATCAATTTTTTTTGAACGTTTAACAAGCATCAAGGCAAATTCTGAAAGAAAAAATAGTATCGATAGTAATATTAAGTATTTCATTTTTCTTTGTATTAAGAAATGGATTTAACAATAGGAATTTTTACTGTAAAGTAATTCTCATCCTGATCAATTTCCATAGGATGTTGAGAAATGTACTCGTATCTTTTGCTAATAGTTTCGAGCCCTATTCCGTTTGAGTCCTGAATAATTCTACGTTTTTGTAGGTTGTTTTGAACTACTATAAAATTGTTTTCCCTCCATAGTTTTACAGTTAGAGGTTTTTCCTCTGATATTATGTTATGCTTAAAGCAATTTTCCAAAAGGGTTTGAAGGGAGAGAGGAATGATGAAGCCCGAAAAGTCAGTAATATCGATATGTATTTTTAAACTCTCCCCGTGGCGCATTTGGTGAAGATTGATGTAAGATTTTATAAACCGTATTTCTTCGTCCAAGGGAACCAATTCCTTATCTTTTTGGTCGAGCACGTAACGGTAAATATTAGAAAATTGTTGAATGAAAAGCTTTGCTTTTGCCGTATCGGTATCGACCAATGAGCTTAGTACGCTTAAACTATTGAAAAGAAAGTGTGGATTAACTTGACTTTTAAGTGCGTCGTAGCGTAATTGAATGGCTTCTTGCTTCAATTTTTCCTCATTTATTGCCGATATTCGCCACCATTTAAAGAAATAGGCTAGGTAAAAGCTAGTGGTAATGACTAATGAGATTAAAAAAGTAATAACCATTTGCGAAATCCAACGTCCTAGATTATCGAAAATATTTATATTGAAAACGAAGTGTAAAAAGAGATAATTAATTGTAATAATGGCAAGAACAGTGTAAATAACCGAAAATATAGAGTTTAAAGTAAAAGTAAGTTTAGGATTTTTTTTCCATGGGAAATACAAATTTCCTAGCCATCCAATAAACTGATTTCCTTTCCAAAGAGAATAACCTATAGAGAAACCATACAGAAGATTTTTATATGCCGTGCTAAAATTTGTAAATAAGTAATTGCCTGCAAAAATGTAAGTTATTAATGCACTAAAAAAAAGTGTTATTAAAACATCTTTGCATTCGCGAAGTGATATGCGAATAATTTCCTTTGAGTTCATCTTAAGGTTTTTAAATAATTATAACTTTTTTAATCCCCTAAAGGGTTTCTAACCCTTTAGGGGTAATATTGCCTATCAATAATACGATTTATGGCTAAAGTTAACTATTTTCCTTTAAGCAGGCATCAATCATGCGTTGATTCGATTTTGAACCCCATTTAGGAGCAATGCCAGTTTTTCCGTTTTCACTTTCGAACAATCCCTTTGCCTCTTGAAATTTTGGTAGTGCATTTTTACTCCCACCACCAAACATTTTTGGGGTGTAGAAAATATTCTGACCTAGTAGGAATAGTGCTCTTGGATTTTTTGGATTTTCTTTTACAGCATTTTCAAGTATTTCGGATGCTTTTTGTGAGTAGGTCATGCCACGCATTGCGTTAACTTGAATTCTACCCTGATAAAGAAAACCCTGTATTGCATAAAGTTCCGACTTATCGCCATTTACCTCTAGTGCTTTATCAATACTTTTTTGTGCTATATCCAACAAAGCATCTTTCTTGTCACCATCCTTTTCCCTGAAGCTTAGGTTAATGTTCAAGAATGCATGGTAGTAAAACGGCTCCCATTTTGTAGTTTCGGTGGTTGCAATTCTCTCAAATCTGCTTGCTACTGTTTGTAGGTCAGTTGTTGTTTTAGCGCTATCGTACATTGTGAGAGTTTCAAGCATAGCGTTTTCAAAACTTGGTTGTTGTGCCATTGCAGTTCCTAATACCATTAGAATTGCTGCTGTTAAAATTGTACTTTTCATTTTTGTTGAGTGATTAAGTGATTATGTTATTGAGTAATTGAGTTGTTAAGTGATTGAGTAATTTAGTTAATGGATTATCTGGTGGTTTATTGATTAAACTGCTGGTTAATTGACCTAATAACTTATTCTCTTAATGACTGATTAACCCGCTAACTAGTAGTATTATCTAAGATTAAAGAGTGATAAATATTCCTAGGAAGTAGAACCTTTTACTATCGTTTTTGAGCGGAAAGGCTTCGTAAACTCCTTCGGTGTTGGGTTGACTATAGTAACGGTAACCGTATATATTATCGCGACCCAATAGATTATTTACCGATGCATAGATAATTGCTGATTTACCAAAGATTGTTCGTAAATGGCTACAGTTTATGCTGATATCGTGGTAAAATGGTGCACGGCCATCCATAAACTCTGTGCTATTTGGGTTATTGTAAGGGCGACCGGTTGAGAACGTGGTCGATAATCCAAACTGTGTGGTAATGCTTTGCACCCATTTCTTTGCCACAAAACTGGCCGAGTGAGTTGGTGCGAACGATGGTGTTACCATTTCTGGGTAGTAGCGATATTTGCGTTTAGAGTCCACGTACGAGTATGATACCCAAAATTCAAGTGTTCTAAATGTCATTCGGTCGCGGTAGAATACATCAATACCCTGTGAATGTCCTCCTCCTGAATTCTTGTAGAAATCGCCATTCCAGTACTCCTCAGGGTTGTAGGTTACCAAATCTTTGTAATCTTTCCTGTAGGCTTCTACTCTAATTATTCTATTACTTTTTTCCCATTGGTAGTTGGCAATATAGTGGTCGGCTTTTTCAAAATTCAAGTTATGGGTAAAGCGTAGCAAATCCTCCTCGGGTGTTTGATAAAAGTTGCCGTATGCAAGTGATATTTGCGACGAGTTAGTGATTTTTACAGCAGCCGATAGTCGTGCTCCTACATTCGATTTGTTGAGTAAACTGCTATACTCACCTCTAACTCCAGCCCTAAGGGCTAATTTGGCGATTGGCCGATAATCGCCCTCAGCGTACACAGCCGAGTTAAAATCATCGAAATGGCTATTGTTGCTGAAAGTGGTTGCAGTTTCGGTATAATCCTGATTGAAACTGTTGAATGTCTCCTCGGCTCCAAACAGTACCGATGCATTCTCGCTAAAACTCTTCTTTAAGGTGATTTTTGCCTGCAGGTTTTTGTTCGATTCATTTACCTGGAACGCCTGTAGGTTGAGGTTATTCTTATCATAAGTAAAGGCCATCCCACTTTTTAAAGTCCACCCTTTACCAAATTTGTCTGTGTACGATAGGTTAGAGTAGCTATTCTTGTTTTCAAGGGCAATATTCGACATTGAGCCCGGAGTTGTTAAATCGGGGTATTTTAAGCCGAACTCTGTTCCTGAGTAAGTGCTGAAGAGTTTCAACATTCCTTGATTGCCAATTTTTTGACGAGTAACTAATGTTAATCCAACAGACTCAGGGTATTTATTCATCTCAAAACGTTGGGTGGTAAGTTTTGAGTATGGAGCAAGGTTAAAGTACTCAACACCAGCCGATATTGAAGAGTTTTCGGACTTGATTGTTTGGGTAACACCACCACCAACAGTCATCAACGAAATATCCGTTTGGTTTTTTTGTGGTAGTGAATTAGAGTTTAATATTAGTGCCGAAGATAGAGCCTGGCCATACTCTGCAGAGTAACCTCCAGTGCTGAATGTTGTTCCGCTAAATAGGAATGGAGAGAAACGTCCACGGCTGGGTAAATCGGGAACGTTGGAACTGTATGGTTTCTTTGAGAGTAAACCATCAATAAAGGTTTTGCTCTCGTATCCATCGCCACCACGAACAAACAGGCGACCATCCTCGCCAATGGTTGCTGTACCAGGTAGCGATGTTAACGCTCCGTAAATATCGCCAGTGGCGCTAGGTGTTGTTACAATATCGAGAGGTTGAAGAGTTACACTACGTTTCCTATCGGCAGTTTCGAAAGTGCCAGCCGATATTACAACACCCTCAATTTGATTTGCGTTCTCCTTAAGTTTAAAGTTGATTTCAGTTTGACCTTTTGTAGTGTTTACCTGAGTCTCCTGATTGATGTAGCCCATATAGGTGGCAATCAGTGTAGGATTTTCGGTGTTTACTTTTAGGGAATAATTTCCAATAGAGTCGGTTACGACACCGTCGTAGGTTCCTTTAACAATAATATTGGCACCAACCAGTGGGTTTCCATTTTTATCGGTAATTTTTCCTTTAACTATAACTTGTGCATTAACACTTATTGAAATGATTATTAATGCTGCTGATAAAATGTTTTTCATTGTTTCCGTCTTTTACATTGTTTCTGAAACAAAATTGCAGCATCCAAATTATGATTGAAAAAAAATCCCGATGAGCTGTTGAATCATCGGGACGAGTTGTAAAAATATTAATATGATTTGTTTTAATCCCACATAGCAGTGATTTTCGATGAGAGTTGATTTCCATCTACTTTATTCTCAACTTCAACTTTTAAAGGTGATTTTAGCGTTATCTCAAGGGTATGCTCTATCCAACCAGCAATTCGTTCCATTATTAATTTCTCGTTTGGGTGAAATTTAGCCAATTGGAGAACCGTTTTTTTCTCAGCATTTTCTATCACCTTAATATCTGCGGGTTGGTAATATGTTGAGAAAATATTGGAAGCACGACTTAACACAAAATGCGGAGAACTAATCCTTACAAATATCTTGTAAATTCCCTTGAGCGCAATATCGGAACTGAACCGTCCAATTTCGCGAGCAGCCATAGTGTTATCGCCACCATAAAACAAGTCGGCCACTTTCTGTGTTGGAATAATAACAGATTCCATTAATGGGTACCAGGTTGTGGCGTAAATAGGCTGTTCTATTATATGTCTCGATGATTCGGGTAACGATTTAACCCACTCGTTATAACGGTTGTAGAAATTTGCCTTTACAAAATCGGGTGTGGCTTTTACGGCTGAACCTTTAATTTCCATAAGTTTAATTATTTATTCCCTTTACTAAAGTAACAACTTTATTTAGATATGCAAAATCCCAACTAAACAAATTTATACAATCGCTTTATACGCCTGTTTAGCGTTGAACTATTTTCAACTAATTGTGTTAAGAGAGCAAACCTAGTTAATACAGATGAAGTCAAATTTTACTCGTGAGCATAGGATGGCCGAATTGGTTCTATCCAACTATAATTTACTACCCATAATTAATCGATTTGGAATTAGGCTGGGATTCAGGGATAAAACCGTTGAGCAGATTTGTAAGGAGAGTGAAGTGAATCCAGATTTCTTTTTGGCCATTATAAATACATACATCAACCCTGATTTTTTACCCGATTCTGGTTTAGTTAATGTTCCCGTAACCTCAATTGTCGATTATTTGCAGCAAACCCACAGGTATTACATCGATTATAATGTGCCCGAGATTGAGCGCTTGCTTAACCTGCTTCTTAAAAGTTCAAGTTCTAAAAATCTGCAACTTATAGAGAAGTTCTACTTGGATTATAAGGTTGAACTGATAGAACATATTCAGAACGAGGAGGTCAAAGTTTTTCCTTATGTGCTGAATCTTGTAAATGAGCGAAAGCGCATACAAAATTATAGTATTCATGATTTTGTGCGTGAGCATACCGATTTGGATGAGAAACTTTCCGATTTGCGGAACCTTATTATAAAATTCCTTGAACCAACTTATGACGATAATTACTGTAACGACTTTCTTTATGCTCTCCAGCGTTTTGAGGACGATTTGAAGGACCACGCCCGTATTGAGGATAAAATACTTGTTCCAATAGTCGCTAAAATTGAGGAAGAGTTGAATGATTAGTGGTGTTGTAATAGTGGTTCATTCGAACGATATCGTTCGTAAGGGATTGTCATCCATAGTGCGTGGCATTGCTGGTGTTAGGGTAGTGGAGCAGGCTGTTTTTGGCGACTTTGATTTTCGCGCTACCGATATACTTGGATACATGATTGAACCTTCAGCATTAAGCCACTTCAAAAAGTTGGGAGGAGTTTGTGCCAAGAGCAAACCAAAAGGAATTCTTATATGTGTTGATAGTAAACGAATTGATTCCGATTTGCCGTTTATAGAAACAAATTTTTCTTCAGATAGGATTATCGATATCGTTACAGAGACCTTTACAGCCTCAAAAACATCTTCAGAGAATAAGGATAACGAGTTATCCTCGCGCGAGGTTGATGTGCTGAAATGTGTTGCCCTTGGTATGTCCAACAAGGAAATTGCCGATAAGTTATTTATTAGCATTCATACAGTAATTACTCATCGTAAGAATATTACTGCAAAGCTCGATATTAAGTCTGCCTCAGGCCTAACTATTTATGCTATTATGGAAGGGTATATTGAGCCAAGTTCAATAGATATTAGGGGATAAGTTTGCAGTTAATGTATTTCCTATAGAGAACCTTAAATCTCTCCGAAGCAATGATAAGATTTTTAAGATATTTGTTGACAATTATGGATGAAAAAGTTTTTTGTTTAAAATGAGTTCTTTACAGTGATTGAATGTATGCCGCAGGTGAGTCTAGTACATGAACTCTATCTGTTGCGTTTTCTTTAATTGTAGTATTATCAAGCAAAATATCAACAACATCGTTGGTGATATTGGCAGGAACACTAATTGCGCTTCGGATTAACGAAAGTGGAATGTTCGTTTCTTTTTCGTTTAGCTGAGGAACAATCCTGGTGGTTACAGCTCCTGTTGCTCCAACCTTTAAACAGGCTTCCCTTAAAACTTCTATTCTTTCTTCGTCAGATACTATTGATATTTCGCAGTTATCCTGAGGAAGTATTGAACTGTTGACTTTATTATCTTCAATTTCAGCATCTAATCGTTTTCTCCAGTTTGTCCCAGCCTTAAGTTGGTCAATGGCGGCAATTATTTGCTCTATGCTAGCGGCGTATTTTTGTTTACCAATCCTTAATCGGGTGTCAATAAACCCAAAGGAAACAGGTGTTTGGTAGATAAATCCACGGCCAGGTTTATCTAATCGTCCTTGTTCTATAAGTAGTCGGATTATACTGTTGGAATCCTGCTCGGGCATAATCAAATGCACAATCTCTTTTTCTGGAGGAATCGTAATTCTTATCAATCCTAATTGGTCGCGTATGTCGTTTCCTGTACCCGAGGTAATTAATGGAACGCAAATGCCCAATTCAAGAGCAATTTTTGCCAACATTTCGCCACTACCAGGGTTTGATAAAACACATATAACATAGGCAAGTTTATTGAGAATAGGGATATCGTGGGTATTGATATCTAAATTAACCATCGCGCCTAAGTTTGGCATTGGAGGCTCTTTGCTGAATTCCATCAAGTCCTGCGAAAATATTGTGCCTCGTCCTGGAAGGTATAGTTCGGCATACTCAATTAATGTTTCAATAACCGAGTATGAGCTTTCCCGAGGTACAGTAAATCTAAATATTGTAACCGGAGAACTTTGTAGTTGCTTTATATCGCCAGGCAATCCAAGTGAACGGGGTTTTATAAATTCACGGACAGTTCTACCGCTTTCGGTATATGCTGTTATACCTACCTTTTGTAAAAAATCGGTAACCTTATCGCTTAATAATTGGTTGATAATGCATGTTATTCTGCTTACTCTATGAGGAGTATAAATGCCTTTCGCCATTTGTGTTCTCCATACTGTTCTTGAGGGAGAGAACACTTTCTCTTTGGTTGTATTTTCGCTACTCATTTGCATCATCCTTTAAGTTGTTCGAAATTGATTTACGCTGCTTAGCCCTAGCAATCAAACCAAATAGTAATACGGTGATAATTGGGAAAGCAGAGGCCAGAGCAAGTACCCCGAATCCATCCGATATGCTTAGTACACCACCAATGCTCAATCCCATGGCAAGAACTAGAGGTACGGTAACTGGTCCGGTTGTTACTCCACCGCTATCCCATGCAATTGCGGTAAATTCCTCTTCGCTAAGTATTGTAAGCGGAATAAGTAGAATGTACGATGGAACAATCAACCATATTAAAGGTAAATCGAAAAGTATTCTGCTGAAACCGAGCACAATTCCAATTCCTACGCCAATAGAAACCACTTGTACTATTTGTGCTCGTTTAATGGCTCCAACAGTTAGCCCTTCAACGGTTATTCCTAGTGCATTTAAGGCAGGTTCAGCCATTGTAGCGCCATAGCCCATTCCAAAAGCAAACACTAGCACTAAAATTAATCCAAGAACGGTTAGTTTGCTTTTAAATAGTGGTGGTTGTGTAATAATATGTTCGTAGCGGTTATTGGCTTTGTCTAATCTGTCCGCTTTGAATTCGATAGGTTTTGGTTTTCCTTCTTCAAGTATATTGAAAAAGCTTTTTTGTGTACCATCGGTGGCTATGCCTTTATAAACCAAGGATGTGTCAAAGTTGTTAATTACAACCCTGTCGACAAACTTTTCCTCCTTTGCAAAAGCTCGTGGCAATTGAGCCCCAACTTCGCCTCCCAGCGATGCAAGACCAAGTTTTATTCCTGAGGTTAAAAGCGTCATCCCTATAAGAGTGAAAACAATACCGAGTACTATCTCATCTTTGTACTTAAGTTTTTCCCTAAGTAGAATAAGCACAAGTACGAGAAGGATTGATAGGGGAATTACTGCTCTTATTCCAGAAATTGTTTCAACTTTCAGTGTTTCCTTAAACGAAGAGGTTGCAATAGGTTCAGGTGTGTCGGATAAATTTACATTTGAGAGAAGATTTCGTTCATAATCCGATGCTTTTTGAACTAACCAAGTTGAAAGGCTAATGCTACCAAGTATGGCTTTGCTATTTTCAGGATTATTCGCCAATGATTTTATTGCCGATTCATACTCTTGAACAGAACCATAAAGCGCTTTTCGGGCATTCTCTGACCCAAGTGTATAGGCGTGTGTTTGCAATTTCTCAACATCGCCAAATACATGTTTTGCTTGTTCTCTGTTTGCAGATGAAAAGAACTCTGTTTCAGATGTAGGATTTGGGGCTTTAATGTTCAGCGTAAAACCTAAAATTAAAACTGCAAGAACAGGAAACGCTGATGCCAAAAGAATTATTCCAAATCCGCCGCTAGAGCCTTTCCCCTGGCTCGATGCTCGTGATACGCCAATACCCAATGCTAAAACCAATGGTACAGTTACTGCTCCAGTAGTTACTGCTCCACAATCCCATGCTAATCCAATAATCTTCGTAAGGTTATCGTTAAGTGATGCAATAATAGATAGTACGAGGATTAAAGGAATGATTGTGAATATCAATATTTTTATGGAGAAGTTATAGTGAAACTTAAACATCCCTAAAGCCACAGCAATTCCAACTCCAATACCTACGGAAAGAACAAGCCATTCGGCATACCTGTTTAGTAGCATGAAAAGTAAAGGTGAATCCCACGCAGTTACAGTTGCACCTGCTGTTTTTAATGCGCTAATGGCGGGTTCGGCAAGTGTTGCACCAAATCCAAGTATCAATCCAAAAACTGCAATTATTGAAATTCCTACTTTAGTGGGTAGTTTTACCCCAACTCTTTCGCCAAGAGGCATTAATCCCAGAATTAATCCTTCGAGGAAAAATGCAAGCCCAAAAACTACAAGCGCTATTCCTCCTGCAGTACCTAATGCATTTGCAAGCGGAACGCCAAGGATTAAAGTTTGAAATACAACAAGGTAAATTATAATAAATGCTACAGATTTTATTTGTTCAAAAATACGCACTCTGGCATAAGCCAGAAGCATATTTATTGCGTCTAAGAACGGTACGCTTTTTCGCTTTATCATAATGCAGTATTTATAGAATTGGTCTATAAATATACAACTTTATAATTATTTGCCAAAGATTGAACAGGTTACATGACTCACATTGGGTGGGTTTTTATTTTCCACAAATCTGACTATACGGGCAAACTTTGCAGTTCTCGGTTTTGTCGGTTTGGGTGAAATCAACCTCGGGGTTGAATATTTCGGTAACTAAACCATGGAGCAACTCCCTGAATGGCTGTGCATAGTTCTCGTAAGATTGAACCTCTTCCTTTGTCCCCCTTTTATCGAATGTTTGGTAAAGTACCGGGGTGTAATCCCTGGAGCTATTCCTCACAAACCAAAGGTTTGGGGCAATTTGGCTTGGTCGGAACTTACTTATCTTCCCAAATATCTCCGCGTAGGTGAAAATTTGAAAAACACCATCCAGCTCCTTGCTCTGCAATAGGTCAGCAATGCTCTTGAACCTATCCTTTTTGATATCGTACTTACCCGTTTTAAAGTCTACAATGCGGAACTGGCTATCTACTTGCTCAATCCTATCGATACGCCCTCCTATTCGCACTTTGGTATCTTTGCCCTGAACCGTAATGGGAACATCGACAATAACTTCCTGCTCGGTGCTGAAAATTGAGTATGGTACTCTGTTGGTATCCACTGCAAGCATTTGGAATATCATCCATTTAATACGTTCCAGAATTAGTGCATTACGGCCAATCAGTATATCGTCAATTTTGTCGATATCGAGTTTATAGTTCTCAGCAAATGCAATGCGTACAGCGTTGTTTATTAAATCGATGTTACCGCTTAGTTCCTCCAGCTTTTCCTTGGTAACACTACTGGCTATATCCTTATAAATTAGCTCAACAGCGCGGTGTAGGATTGTTCCAACGCCACGCTCATCCATTGCCTCCTCCATCTCCTCGGGTTCCTCTATATTGGCTATTTTGTTGAAGAAGAAACGGAGCGAGCAGTTCTTATAGCTCGATAGAGCCGTAGGTGAGAGGTATTTCCCTTCCTTTTCGGTAACAACGTACTTGCCTAGGATTGATAGGATTTTATCGGTTTTCTTTACTGCGATTGTAGGTTCTGGCGTTAAACCCAGGTCGAACTTAACCCTGATTCTATCAATATTTAGCCCCGATTCCATTATCAGCTGAAGGATATACCGGCTCATTTCGCCTGAGCGTGTGCCTTCGGCCTTATCGGTGTAAACTAGGTAGATATTGTTGGCACGCTGTATTAGCCGGTAGAAGTAATAGGCGTAAATGGCATTTTGATGCCTATAATCGGGCAATCCGTAAGCAAAGCGAAGACTGGGAGTGATAAACGATGGCTTATGGGCAACTCCGGGCAGAACGCTATCGTTCATCGATAGAATTACAACATTCTCGAAATCGAGCGTACGGGTTTCGAGGAATCCCATTAGCTGAACACCAGCAAGCGGCTCGCCCGAGAACGATACACGCTGCTCGGCCATTGCTTTACGGAAAAGCGCACGGTAAATTTTGGGGTTGATATCACCTTCAAATTCGGGTAAAACATCGCCCAACCTATTCAGTGCTTTAAATACCGTGAAAAGGAATTCTAGTTCAAGCCTGATGTTTCCGCTTAGCTCATTGCTGCTATGCTTTAAACCATTGGAAATATCCTTTACAAGCGCCGCTAGGTAACTATTTAGGTTGATACCGCTTTTTTCTAGAGTGAATATCTTTGTAAAGGTTGGGTTGATGCTTAGGGTAGCGGTGTCGATGTTGATTAACTTACGCTCTACTATTCGGTTCAGTAGTTTAGTAGAGTCGTCGCTGGCTATCTGCTTAATGTAAGGATGCGTTAGTATATTCTGAACATCGCGGTAGTAGAACTTTGAGTCGTTGCCACTTTGGCGGGCGTTGGTTTGTAGACCAATAAGGTTATCGATAAGGCTGTAGGCCGCGGTATCCCGAATGGGGTAACCCATAGTGATATTTACCTCATCCAGCTCATCGGGCAGTGCCGATAGAACCGGGAGCAGAAGTTGCTCCTCGGGTAAAACCAAGGCCGTGTTGATATCAATTTTAGTGGTGCTGGTTTTTAAATTTGACAGAATATCGGGGATTAGCTTTGCCTGTGCCACATTGGATGGCGATGCGACAAGCTTAATGCTTTTACTTGTACTGAAATTGCTGAAATGCTCGTGGCTAAGGCTATTGGGGAACTCCTTCAGGTTATCGGCCATAAACATTGCGGCCTCGTTCCTGTTATTGTCGCCCTGCATATAGTACTTGTCGTAATCCCAGTAAAACAGAGCGTTTTCGAATCGTTTTAGGTGATGAAAAAGAACCCTCTCGCAGCTATTCAGGGCGTTGAAACCAACCAGCGCATACTTGCCAGTCACCATTGATTGTTTGGTATTCTTCAACTTTTCGGCGGCCACTCTGTAGGCTAAGCCTTCGTAGGCTATTCCTTGTGTAATAAGCGAAGTGGAGAATTGATTGTAGATTCCGCCTAGTTTTTCCCAAATGTCGGAGTAACGCGAACGGATATGCGAGTCGGCAGTATCGTTCAGCAGGTTCAAAAAATTCTGTAGGGCCTTAAGGTGTTCCTCGTCAAACTCATCGAACTTCTTGTCAATCTCCTTTAAATCCTTAACGTTGGCGAATATCTTCGACGAATCCACCAGGTACTTATCCACCTGGTCGAAGTCCGAAATCATTACGTTTCCCCAAAAGAAAAAATCGTCGAACGATTCCTGACTACCTGTGGCTATCTGGTACTGCTTGTAAAGTTGATGGTTAAGCAAAAGTGGGTCGGTAGGTTTTAGCTCCGCTACAGCAAACATCAAATCGTTGATAGTGGTAACCTTGGGTTGCCAAATGGGCTTGCTCAACCCAGTTGCAAGGTACTTGGTGAAGAACAACGATGCCCTTCGGTTCGGAAAAACGAGGTTAACCTCGGAGATATCATCGCCGAAAACTCTATATAAATCCTTGGCAACTAAGCTGAGAAATGGTTCCATTATCAATCCTTACAATTACTGTTTGTAAAAGAATATGGCCTGTTCGGTTTTTGGGTCGCCAAATGTGGTGAAAAAGTTCTCGCTCATTAGCTCTTCCTGCGTATTTGGGTCGATATACATTACCGTAACCTTAACTTTGCCGGTAGATTCTATTCGGAATTTTCCGTAGTTATACACAAATCCCTTTCCTTTAGGGTTCATAATCAACTTATTCTCAGAGAAAACCACAAAGGCATTCTCGTTACCCCTAACGGCTTTGGGGGCAAAATACTCGTAGGTATCAATGGTCATTCCTCCAATGGCATCGGGCGATTTATCTTCAACCTCATTGTCGGAAATTAGGGTGCATTTGCCGTAGTGAATAATAACCCTAACCTGTTCGCCGCTATTAAGTGCGGTCATTAACTCGTCAAAGTTTTTTAGCGATTTTGGCTGTGCAAGTAAGTTTGAACTAATAAGAGCCAATGCAAAGAAGAATACTATTTTTTTCATTGAAGTTAGATTATAAAATTAAGTTTGAATTAAAAGTAATACAAATTGTTTAAAAGTGATTCCAAAATTCTATTCTGATTTAGATTTTGTCATCCCGAACTTGTTGAGGGATTTAGATTTCTAACTAGCGCTCGAAACCGAGCCGCCAAGTGGCGATGAGCTCGCCGAAGGCAATGACATAGTAGAGTTTCTTCACCATCAACTAAATAGCCGTCCCTGCCAAGTATTCCGCTGTTCAAGAATTTTTTCGAGCATAACCATTAGCTGGTCGGTACGATAGTTTCCCCAGGGTGGCGTAGCCAAGTATCGGGGAGGAGCCTCGCCAGTAAAGCGTTCTACTACAAAAGTGGGATTGAGTTGCTCCAGAAAATCAACCATAAAGTTGAAATACTCCTCCATTCCGAACAGGTTGAACATTGAAGGATTCTGCTGATACTGCAACTCCATGGCAGTCCCTTTGATTATCTGTAGTTGATGAAACTTGATGGTGCTAAGCGGAAGTTTAGAGAGTATAGCTGCCTCGGCCATCATTTCATCGCGCGATTCGCCTGGTAGGCCAAAAATTATATGTGCTCCTGTTTTAATGCCTCGCTTATGGGTTTCCTCTATGGCCCAAACCGATTTTTCGAAGTTGTGTCCACGGTTAATCATCTCCAGCGTTTTGTTGTAGCAACTTTCCACTCCGTACTCAAGTGCTATGTAATATTTTTTGGAAAGTTCCTGAAAGTAGTCGAGTTTTTGCTCATCAACGCAATCAGGGCGAGTGCCAATAACCAATCCAATAATTTTAGGATTTGAAAGCGCCTCGGAGTATAGTTTCTCCAACTTATCCAAAGGAGCGTGAGTGTTGGAGAATGCCTGAAAGTAGGCTAAATATCTATCGGCCCTACGATAACGCACAGCATGAAACTCAATGCCCTCATCAATTTGCTGGGTTATTGATTTTGATGGGGTGCAGTAGCTTGGGTTAAAGGCATCGTTGTTGCAGTAGGTGCAACCTCCGGTTGCAACAGTGCCATCGCGGTTTGGACACGTAAAACCCGCATCGATAGTGAGTTTTTGAACGCGTCCACCAAACTCGCGCTTAAAGTAATTTGAGTAGCTGTTAAATCGCCTATTATCGCCCCAAGGGTATGACATTTTCGTTGTTCGTTGTTCGTTGTTTGTTGTTCGTTGATGGTTGATTGAAAAGAGGTGCAATTTATAGAAAAAACATGGAACACTTCATTCTGATATTTTCTGAGTCATATAAAGGACGTATTTCTGTCCTTCCAGTTTGTGGTAGTATATAATTTGGTTATCGGGCGATATAGTTGCAGCCTCAACAAACCCTTCAATCATATCAATTCTGTATGGCTTTCGGAATGGTTCATTTACACTTTCGCGTGTAGAAACATAAATTTTGGGCATTGATGTTTCAGAAATTGGAGCATCAACCCTTGTGAAGTAAAGTTCAAGCATATCGGATGATAGGCAAGCGGCATATTCCAAGGCTGAAGTATTGATGTTTTTGAGTAAATCCGAATTTATTCTTTGAAAACCAATGTCAGTTTTTTCTGCAATTGCGATATCGGCTTCATATGGGCCACCATTCTCGTCGAATCGTCCATCTACAAAGTATAGGAAGTTCCCGTCCTTGCTCACTTCTACATCGAAATTTACCCAACCAGCCTGATTTTTAGAGATACCTGTAACTAGAGTAATATTGGAAATGCTATCGTTCTCAAATTGTCCAGTGTAAATAGTGGCGAGTGTTTGGTTATAGCTACGAGTTGAAACAAAGTAAAAAGCATTGGAGTTATCCATTGTGGCCACACCATCTAAACTCTCGGTGTTAACCCCTTTGAGTTCTCCTTGATATTCGAATGTTATATCATTAATTCGCTTTGCAAAATGTAAATTGGTATTTACAGAGGGGTGGTTGGAGTTATTAAAGAATAAGGTTTCTCCATTGGATGCAAGGAACGGTTCCATTATATCGGCACTATATCCATTTATGGTTACAAGTTGTGGTTGCCCAAATGTTATTAATCGGGAATTGGATTCCGATTCGTTCTTTGAACAAGCAGAAAGTACGATTAGTATGTAAAATACCCCATGTTTCATTAAGCAAATCTACAAAAGTTGATGGTAAAAAAACAAAAACCACCCCAAAATTTGGAGTGGTTTTCAACATGCCTAGGAATAAATTCTTAAGCCTTATTTTTTAGGATAATTACTTCGATGATTTTTTGTGATTGCTCATCGGAAATACCCATTTTACTCTTAAGCATAGCAATAACTGCTTCTTCCTCTTTTTCAACAGAACCATCGGCTAGAACAAAGTCAACAGCGTTGGTGTAAACGGTTGGGCGTAGTTCGGCAGGAATTTTATCCACAGCCTTATCAAGTAAGCCTTCAAGGCTCTTGGTTTCCTTAAGGATGCGTTGAATTTTCTTCATAGCATCTCTTAAATCGAACTTACGGAAAGTTGGACGGCTTGCAAGTAAATTTATAAGGTTGATTTCCTCCTCAGGTGCAATTTCACCATCAGCAGCCATACAAGCAAAAATAATTGCGAAAAACGCTTCTTTTTCATTTGAGATTTCAGCAGAACCTCCAAGGTTGAATAGTCCCATAGTATTTGTTATTGAGTTTTATAATCGGAGTGCAAAAGTATTACAATATTCGAAAATTGAATTCTCAAATTGTAAATACAGCGATAGGGTTCTATTAAAAAATATTAAAACGGGGGAGAGGAGTTTATTTCTTTTTTGATTTATGCTTTTTTCGTTGTTTTGCCTCATACTCGTTAATATCATCAAGTAACGATTTCCAATCGTGGGAGGATTCCTCCGAAACATCAACTGTGGCTTCGTACTCACCTTCGGTAAAGTGCATTATAGATATCGGTTTGCTTAAGTATGTTTCAATTTCAGCGAGTATTTCTTTTTCCTCAGTACTGCAAAAGGATACAGCTTTGCCTTTTTGGTTACCACGACCTGTGCGACCCACACGATGTACATAGTTTTCTGATACTTCAGGTAAATCGTAGTTTATAACAAATTCAACATTGGGAATATCAACGCCACGTGCACTAACATCAGTGGCAATTAGAACTCGGTTTTTTCCCGATTTAAAATTGTCCATAATGGAAGAGCGTTCCTTCTGGTCTTTTCCGCTATGAATAGTTTGGCTGGAGATATTGACTCTTTCTAGCGCTTTAAGCACTCTTTCGGCTCTAACCTTAGTGCGAACAAATACTAGTATTTTACTATCGGGGTTTTCGTTAATAAAACGTTCTAGGAAGAAACGTTTATCGTCCATTTCCACAAACGCAACTGAATGGTCGATGTTTTTTGATACAGGGTCTTTAGGTGATATATGTATTCGAACGGCGTGGCGAACTAAGCCGTAGGCTAAATCTTTAATTCGCTCATTAATGGTTGCCGAAAAGAATAATGTTTGGCGGTTTCTGGGGATTCGTCGTATCAACTGTTCCATATCATTTATAAAGCCTAGCTCAAGCATATGGTCGGCTTCGTCAATAATAAGAATCTCCACATTTTTAAACGATAAAAAACCTTGGCTAGCGAGGTCGAACATTCTTCCTGGGGTTGCAACTAAAACATCCGTTCCATTCTTAAGAAGCGATATTTGCTTGTCTTGTTCAACACCGCCATAAACGCCAACAACATGTAGACCTAACCCCGTTATGAGTTGCTTGAAAACCTCGGATACTTGAATGGCCAATTCGTGGGTTGGAACCATCACTAAGCATCGGGTTGAATATTGTTCCTTCAGAACTTTTCGAGTTGCAAGTAGTTGTATAACAGGAATTGCGAATGCTGCCGTTTTTCCTGTTCCGGTTTGTGCTATAGCCAAAACATCTTCACCTTTCAAGGTAGGAGGGATGGCCTTAAATTGTATATCGGTTGGTCGTTTAAATCCAAGTGTTTCGAGATTACGCTTGAGCGCAGGTATTAAATTGTACTGTTCAAACTTCATAAGTATTTGAGTATATTCCTTTTGCTAGAGTTTAATTAGCCAATTGGAAATTGTTTTAAACAGTATTCCTATTGCTGATGCAAAACTACTAAAAAACGAGAATTGTGCAAATTAAAGAGATGCTAGAGTCTCTTTAACTTATGATATGGTTTGATTTTCAGAGTATTTTAGAAATAAGTTAAATTGTTATTTGTGGTATGATATTTAGGAAATAAAGTTTATTTTTGCATTTTAAAAGTGTAGATTAACAATAAAATATATGTTAAACAAATTAAGTTATTTAACTCTGTTGCTACTATTGGGTTGTGCTTCTCAAAAGAAACAAGTGGAGAATATCGAAAATAAATTTGATCATGAGATAGATATTGTTGTTGATAGCTTTAAAGGCAATGATGGTTTAAGTTTTATAGTTCAAAATAAATCAAACGGACAGGTTTTTGTTCATAATCACAGGCAAACTCATATTGAAAAGTTTGATGGAGTGAACTGGGTGAAATTAAGAATATTAAATTGTCCGTGCGGTGCACCGTGTGCTAGACCTACTGAATTTATTGAGATTGCTAAAGAAGGAAGTTTTGCATTTAGATGGGACAGAGCGGAGAGTTGGTGTGGAGAAAAGAATTCCTATGGTATTCCCGAATCTATGAAGCAATCTGTAACTGCTGGACTTTATCGAATAATGGTTGTTTTTAGTGTTGATCAAAGAAATACTAAAGCCTTTTACAAAGAATTTAATGTAAATTAATTATAAATTCATGAAAAAAGTAATTTTATTAAGCATGCTGAGCCTTTTGCCCGTGCTTTTATTCTCTCAAGTTTGGAGGGATGCCTTCTATTCAACTTCGAATGACTCCAAAAGTGCTATGAACTTTTATGAGATTCAAAAGAATTTCAATGAGTATTGGAGCAAGTATGATGTTAAGGGTGGATTTTATTATGTTGATGGAAAGAAGAAAAAAGCTCCGGGGTGGAAGCAGTTTAAGCGTTGGGAATGGTTTTGGGAAACTAGAATAGATGTTAAAACGGGAGCATTTCCTAGTTTTGACAAAATGCTTCTTCATGAAGAGATTAGAAGCATGGGATATAAATCTGATGAATCAAATTGGGTATCCATGGGGCCTAATTCTTCTAATGGCGGTTATGCTGGTATAGGAAGAATAAACTGTATAGCGTTTCATCCAAGTGATAAAAATACTTTTTGGATAGGAGCTCCATCTGGTGGACTATGGAAAACAACTAATGGAGGTAGTTCTTGGACCGTTTTAACGGATAATCTTCCTGTTATTGGAGTAAGTGAGATATTTATTCCAAATGATTATGCTACTTCCAAAACAATTTATATAGCTACTGGGGATAGAGATGCCGGTGATAATTATTCCATCGGCGTTCTTAAATCAACTGATGATGGACAAAATTGGCAGGCAACAGGTTTAACTTTTAATGTTGCTAATAGATATAGAATAGTCAGAATGCTAGTTCATCCAACGCAGCAAAATATTATGTATGTTGCAACAAATGGTGGTATTTTCAAATCTACTAATAGTGGTACTGATTGGTCTTTGATTCAAAGTGGAGTTTTCTTTGATATGGAATTTAAGGCTGGTTCAGAAGATACTGAACTTTATGCCGCAAGTCGTTATTATGTTAGTTCTGGTGTAGATTATCCTGCTAGAATTTTTAAAACGACAAATGCTGGCACAAGTTGGACAACCGTTCATACATTCTCAAATTCAATTTACAGAGTTGAGTTGGATGCTGCCAAATCAGATCCAAATATTGTGTATGCACTAGCATCAACAATGGATGGCGGTATGGAAGGGTTTTACAAGTCAACAAATAGTGGCGATAGTTTTTCTATGGTTTATGACGGTACTATTTCTGGTAAAAATTTGCTTAACTAGCATGCAGAATCTACTGATATTGATGGACAAGGATGGTATGATTTAACTTTGTCTGTTTCTCCAGCTAATGCTAATACAATCTATTTGGGCGGAATAAATTCTTGGAAATCAACCGATGGTGGTGTGAACTGGACAATTATTAACCATTGGTATGGTGGAGATGGCGCTCCTGCTGTACACGCTGATAAGCATTACATGGAGTATCAAGATAATAATACTTTTTTTGAAGCCAATGATGGTGGAATTTACAAAACAACAGATGGAGGTGCTTCTTGGGTAGATTTGACTAATTCCATGGTAATAAGCCAAATCTACAAATTAGGCGTCTCGCAAACAGTTAAGGATGCTGTTATTGCTGGCTTACAAGATAATGGGAGCAAGTTAATATACAACAGTAGTTGGCGTGATGTAAAAGGTGGCGATGGAATGGAGTGCTTGATTGATTATACTAATGTTAGTATACAATATGCAACGTATGCAAATGGTCAAATTGATAGGACTACTGATCGCTGGACCAACCAACAAAATGTGGTGGATATAACAGATAATATTCCTGGAGGACCGGCAGGAGCATGGGTTACACCTTATGTTATTGACCCTGTAAGTAGTCAAACATTATATTTAGGATATGCTGATGTATGGAAAACTACTAATAGGGGAAATTCGTGGACGAAGATTTCGAATCTTAATCTTACTGAAAATAAGATTAGATCAATGGCTATCGCACCTTCGAATAATCAAACACTATATATTACAGATTTAACTTCTTTTTATAGAACAACAAACGGTGGTACTAATTGGACAAATCTAACGGCTAGTTTACCTTTACAGCCAGCGGCCAATTTTTCCGTAACATATATAACTGTTGACGCTTATAATGCACAAAAACTTTGGATAACATATGGTGGATATAATGCAACAAAGGTTTACGAATCGACAAACGGCGGTCAAAACTGGACTGATATTTCTGCTGGTTTGCCATTGGTACCTGCGAACACTATTGTTCAGAACAAATTATCTGCAACTCAGCATCTTTATGTAGGAACTGATGTAGGTGTGTATGTTAAGAAAGGAACTGAGAATTGGACTTTGTTTAGCAATAATTTGCCATCAGTGATAGTTAACGAACTGGAAATTTATTACGATGCAACACCAGCAAATAGTGTACTTTACGCTGCTACTTATGGTCGTGGGTTGTGGAAATCAAATTTGGCATCCTTTACTGTTGGTGTTGAATCTGAAGGATTTGATAATTCAGATATTAAATTTTATCCTAACCCTAGTAATGGTTTCGTTAACGTTAAGTTCTTTATGAACTATAAAGTGGCTAATGTTACCGTTATGGATATGCTTGGTAAAGTTGTTCACCAGGAGCAAATTATTGGAGAAGGAGAGAAGGAAATTAACTTATCGCATCTTGCAAAGAGTGTTTATCTTGTTAAGATGAATTTAGACGGAAAAGATATTATCTCAAAGTTAGTTATTGAATAAAGAGATAATTCATAAATAGCGAAAGGGCATCAGTGTAACTGATGCCCTTTTTGTTGAATGTTAATTTAAATCTATTTTGAGAATACTATTTGACCTGAATCTGTAGTTTTTTCGTTTAAAGTAAGTCTATAGATATAAACTCCATATTCTACAATTTGGTTTGTATTATTTGTTCCATCCCATTTTGCAGTATATTTTCCTGGTAACATTTTCTTATTTAGCAGTGTTTTAACTAATTGCCCGTTGATGTTGTAAATTGATATATTGATGTTATCCTCCTTACTTAAATTAAAATCTATTTTAACTTCATTGTTAAATGGATTTGGATAAATACTGATATTCAGATTATTCCTTTTAATATCTTCAATTCCTGTTGGATTGTTAAGTTTAGTTATGCTTGTTGTAACTATATCTCCTGTAGGGATACTAACACAAACATAGCAAGTTGCTGTCGTTTCTGATTCTAATACTTGCTCTAGTGTTCCATTGGTTACAGAGTACCCATATTGACTTAAGGGCATAATGAATTTAACCAAGCCGTTACTGAACGATTGACTGTACTTATTGTTGATTGTTGCCGAAACAAAATCTAGTGAACCGTTATTGGCAGTATTAAAGTTTATAGTTAACATATCACCGTTGGAGTGTGTGCGAGTTGTGCTTTGGGGTTGTAGTGTACCATTGTTTACGCGTATAACGCGGAAAGCCCTTGTGCTATCGCAAACCGCAGCTGTTGCTATATTGTAAGGAGTTGTGGTGATGCTTCCAATGTCGAAGTGCTTGTGTCCCCAAAGGGCCATATCAACTCCAAGGGCTGTTAGATTTAGTTCCGATTTAAAATCGTAGTGGTAAAACAGTACCTTTTTTTTACTGCCTGCAGCAGCAAGGTCGTTCTGTAACCAGGTTATTTGTGATGGAATAAAACTTTCTGCGCCATAAACATCGTACATATAACTATCGTAATTATCGTAAGCCTCTAGTCCTGTGAAGTGGATATTTCCGTAATCGAAACTATAATCGTGTGTGTAGTACTCTGCTCTGGTTGGGGGTATTTGTGGCTGTCGCCAGCCAAAGAAACGCCACCACTCTTTTCTAGAGGTTCCTTGTGGAGGGGGCGTGGCAGTCCATCCTCCCAAATCGTGGTTGCCGGGAACTAAGTAAACGGGAACTTCAAACTTCTTGAGCATCTCAATAGCGCGAGTGTGGTTTCGTCGACATTCAAAGTCTTCTAACTCACCCTCGTTAATTAGGTCGCCTGTAAGAAGTACAAACTCAGGACGTATTAGGTTTATATCTTTTATTACTTCGTATAAATCGTTTAGTTCTGATTCATCAGTACTTGACCCTGTATCTTCATAGAAAAGATGGGTTGGTAAATGGGTATCAGTTAAATGCACAAAGTAGTAGGAGTCCTTGTAGCTGTCTATTACCCTAACGGCATTGGTAACATCATCCAATATACCGCCCGATGCTCTTACCCTTAAATCGTAAAGTTCATATAAATCAATATTTGGTATTGTTGTGGTTAGGGTCCAGTGTTGTAAATCCGAGTTATAATTAGATTGTGTTATAGAAAGCGGTACCGTTTTCTCTTCGTAAATAAGTTCTGCGTTCCAGTCCGTTGTGGTTGGCTCTGCAAAGCAGGTTATGTTTAACTGCTCACCAGGAGTTACTATGGACGGAATGTTCAGCAATGGGCGTTGAACCACTGTTATGGTATCGCCAATTGGAGTTGAGCATATCTGGTACAGAACATTTCCTGCCGATAGCAAAGTTATTTCAGAGCCATTTACAGTTGGATGGTTGAATTGAATATTAGCATTACCGCTTGCTAAGGGTTTTAACTTTAAGTTTACTAGAATATCTGTACTACTCAATGGTATATTCCCGTTATAATTTAGTACAATACTCCCGCTGGTTGATATATCAGTTATGGTTCCAGTCTCCGATAATGTGCCTGTTAGGTTAAAGCCTCTATACTCAAAAATTGCTGGGTTGTACTGTAATTTCATCGAATAGGAAGTTGCCGTTATGGATTCATTGAAAACTGATATTTTTATTGGTAGTTCGAATTCGTCGTTATTGTACAATGTTTTATTATCAAAGGAAAGAACAATTGCATTTGTGTTTGGTACTATATCATTCCCTGACCTTGGATTAAGCGATATAGAGCCATAGTGTATTCCAACAACTCCAGTTATAGAGTTAAATGGATAGTTCACTACCAATGGAAAGTTATCGTTTTTAAGGTTGTAAATTCCCGGACGTATTTCGCACGCGCCACTTCCATCATTAACTGACCAATTACCATAATTATCGAAAGTTGTAGTTGCGGTACAATTGTTTACTTCAACAAGAACACCCTCATACGCCTCGGATTTTACTTGGGTGGTTGTTATTTTAGTGGCAGGAGGCAGAGCGTTATTTGAATTAATCACGCTAAACGAGGTTAAGGTTGAAATCTCTGTGTACCCATTATATTCTATTACTTTTCCAGTAATTAAAATGCTATCGCCAATGCTGGGAACATTGCTTTTGTCGTAAACAAAAACACCATTCCAGGCACCACCCTTTGAGGACGATACAAAGTATCGACCGTCTGTAAAGTTTGTAGCAGTTACAATGCCACCAGTAGTAACTGTTTCGTTAATTTTAAGTGATGGGTATGTGTTGTTTGTTCCTGCAATGGTTGTATACTGTATATCGTAAATGCTGGTTTGTGCAACTGCAAGTTTGATAAAAAGTAAACCAATTGTTGTTAATAAACTTTTTCTCATTGTGTTATTTGTATTTTGATTTTGTAAAGGTACAAATTTCAATAGTTAAACATTATGCATGTAATCTTTTACTGTATAGATACTCATTAAGTAGAAAAATGTTTTAGTTTTAACTAATTATCTGGATTAAAGTGAAGATGTTAGTTTTTTAAGTGTTATTTTGACGTTGAATTGGGTGGGTAGTTTAAAATCATTATTCTAAATTTGGCGATAAATTGATAGTTTACCAGTGAAAGTTTGTATAGCGGAGAAACCCAGTGTAGCAAAGGAAATTGCACGTATTTTGAAAGCCGTAAACCGTAAGGATGGTTATTTCGAGGGGAATGGCTATCAGGTTACTTGGACTTTTGGCCATTTGTGTACGCTTAAAAACCCCGACGATTACACTCCCGATTGGAAGCCTTGGCGAATGAATGCCTTGCCAATGATTCCTCCTCGGTTTGGCATTAAATTAATTGATAACGATGGTATTCAAAAACAGTTTAATACCATAAAGAAGTTGATTTCCGAGTGCGATGAGGTTATTAACTGTGGTGATGCTGGAATTGAAGGGGAACTAATTCAGCGCTGGGTGCTAACAAAAGCGGAGTGCACAAAACCGTTGAAACGGTTGTGGATTTCGTCGATGACTGACGAGGCTATACTGGAGGGTTTTGAAAAACTAAAGGACGGAAAAGATTTTGAACGGTTGTATGCCGCAGGCAACGCTCGTGCCATTGGCGATTGGCTTTTAGGAATGAATGCTAGCCGATTATACACCTTAAAGTATGCCAACGGAAAAGGTGTTTTATCTATAGGCCGAGTTCAAACCCCTACCCTAGCCTTGATAGTTCGAAGATTTGAGGAGATTCAAAATTTTGTTCCAAAGCCATTTTGGGAGATAAAAACAAACTATCGTGGTGTAATCTTCAACTCTACAATTGGGCGGTTTAATTCTGTTGAAGAAGCAGCGAAGGTAATTGAGGAGATAAAAACAAACCTTTTCGAGATTGTTTCCTTTGAGCAGAAAAAGGGCAATGAAGCACCACCAAAACTGTTCGATTTAACCGCACTACAGGTTGAATGTAACAAGAAATTCAGCTACACCGCCGACGATACGTTGAAACACATCCAAAGCCTTTACGAGAAAAAGATGGTTACCTATCCTCGCGTAGATACCACCTTTTTACCCAACGATATGTACCCAAAAATTGAGGGAATACTTAAGAATATGGAGCCATATGCAAATTTTACCGCTCCGTTGCTGGGTAAACCAATCAAAAAAAGCAAAAAGGTTTTCGACGATGCAAAAATTACCGACCACCACGCTATAATACCCACAGGTGTTAAGCCATCGGGGTTGGCTCTGGAGGAGAAACGAGTTTACGATATCATTGCGCGCCGCTTTATTGCGGTATTCTACCCCGATTGTGTGGTTTCAAACACCACCGTAATTGGCGACGTGGCCTCGTACGAATTTAAAGCCACCGGAAAAGTAATACTTGAGGATGGCTGGCGGGTACTTTATCCCAAAAAGGAAAACGAGAAAGAATCTGAGGCAGAAAGCGACGAGGAACAAATTATGCCTCATTTTGAAAAGGGTGAAAAAGGTGAACACACTCCAGATTTGCTCGAGAAGCAAACACAACCACCAAAAATGCATACCGAGGCAACATTGCTTAGAGCAATGGAAACAGCAGGTAAGCAGGTTGAGGATGATGAACTACGCGAGTTGATGAAGGAGAATGGCATTGGCCGTCCATCGACCCGTGCAAATATTATTGAGACGCTTTTCAAACGAAAATTCGTTATCCGCGAAAAGAAAAACCTTGTTCCAACTCAAACAGGAATACAGCTAATCCATACAATTCAGAACGAATTGCTTAAATCGGCGGAACTAACGGGTTTATGGGAGAAAAAATTGCGTCAAATTGAAAAGGGCGAGTACGATGCAAAGGCTTTTCTGGACGAAATGAAAGAGATGGTTACTCAACTAGTTATTGAAGTGAAACAAGAGAATAACCGAAAAATTGATATTGTGCAGCTTGAGCAAGAGGAGGAAAAATCTGAAAAAGAGAGTAAAACTAAATCTTCAGAAACAAAAAAAACATCACCCAAAAAGAGTAAACCCAAAGACGATGAGCCGGCAGTAATTTATTGCCCCAAATGCAAAAAAGGAACTATGCTTAAGGGCAAAACAGCATTTGGATGTAGCGAGTACAAAGGTGGATGCACCTTCAAGGTAATGTTTGAACAGTACGGCAAAACTCTTACCGATAAACAAATCCAAATGCTTCTACAAAAAGGAAAATCAGCAAAGATTAAGGGCTTTAGCGTTAATGGAGAAATAGTTGATTCGGTTTTAACTTTGGATTCAGAGTTTAATGTAGTCCTTGAATAGCATTGCCTATTCTATAAATCTCCCTTTTAAGTCTCCCGAAGGAAGTGTACATGTATCTAACTTGCCAAACCAGCGGTAACGGTTTTTTGCTATAAAACCATAGACGTAATTACGAATAAATGGTGGAATAATAAAAAAGCAAACGGCCAAAGAATAAGGAAGGCCTAGTCCTCGTGCAATATGCAAAACTGCGGATGATTTTGTGTAAACTTTTCCATATTTAATAAGAATAACAGTATTTAGGTCAGCAAGGTTTAGTCCATACTTTTTTTCGATGTACTGCGCATAGTCTGATTGTAACGCAGCAAATCTAAAACGCTTCTTTTTGTCGCGCTTAATAATAAATTTTACAAGCCCATTGCATAGGTTACAAACACCATCGAAGATAATTACCATAATTAAACTCGATAATCAGTTAAATGTTAAACAACGACCTTTCCAAAAAGTTTTTCCAAAGCAACCCTGCGGTATTCAAAAATATCTTCTAGTTTTTTACTGATTACTAAGCCATTGGCAAGACTCCCAATAAAACCCAAGGGAGGTTTATAGGAGACAATATCGGTCATTAAGACACCATTAGAATGCGGTTCAATTAAATGCTGATGGTGCCAGAATTTATAGGGCCCTACACGTTGCTCATCAATAAAATATTTTCTCTCAACAAGTTGAGATATTTCAGTAACCCAAGTAGTAGGTATTCCGAGTAAAGGTCTAACCCTGTATTCAATTATCATTCCCGTATAGATTTTATTGGGGATATGCTGAGAAAGTATATCAAAACCCATCCCTGGAGGAGTTATCAACTTTAAATTCTGAGGAGCTGAAATAAAGTCCCATACAGTATCAATACTTGTTGGAATTATCTGTTTTTTATGTAGTTGATAGAAACCCATTGTAATTAAATTAATTAAAAATGGTTTGTTAAATAAGGAGCATTTATGTGACTATTTTTCCTCCTCTTACTGTTGAGCCAAGTACTATTCCAGCACTTATAATCACAATATTTTTAACAATATACTGTCCCTCAAGTGTTAGAGAGATTGGGAAAATATGGAAAACCTCACCTGGAAATAAAAAGATAGGTGAGAAAGTTCCCAACATCTGCAGGTAAAGCAAAAGAAGCGTTTCCCGCATAAACAAATTAAACAAAAGCCCTATACCAATAAGAACCTCCCATGTTGCCAGTCCATAAATTATTATTTTAGTTGGAATAAGGTTAAATGAAAGTGTGCTTATGGTTTTTATTGCTAAATCTTCGGCAGGACTCATTCCTTCAAAGTATTTAAGCGCTCCAAACCACAGGAAAATAATACCAATACTAATCCTCAACATAAATAGTCCATGCTTTGCCATCCATTTTATGACAGCGGCATCAACTCTTTCAAATGTTTTACCACGAAAATTCATTTTTGTTTAATTTAAATTATATTTAAATAAACATAAATTAATCCTCTTAGTTCAATCTTAATAAAAAAAGCACGCAACCTAAAGGTGCGTGCTTCTGATGATATCAGGAATAACAATTATAACTTTGCCAAATTCTCGTCAAGTAATGGACGAATCTCATCTGATGATGGACGTGGAGCGTTTGGTTTTAGTATGTTTCCGTTAGCATCAATTAGGAAAAATGTTGGAATGCCTCGTATTTGGTAGTTGGTTGCTACAAACGATTTCCAAGCACCCTCGCCATAAAGTTGAACACCTTTCATGCTTTGCTCCTTAACCATTTTTTGCCAAGCTGTTTTGTTATCGTCTAGCGAAATGCTAACAAAAACAACTTTTTTACCATGGTAATCTTTCTCTAGGGCTTGTAGGAATGGCAATTCGTAACGGCAAGGGCCGCACCAAGTTGCCCAAAAATCAATATAAACCAGTTTGCCCTTGAAATCTTCAAGTGAGTATTCTTTTCCATTAATATCGGTGTACTTGAAAACTGGAGCTACTGCACCAGGAGCTAAAAGCATCTTTTTATCAAATTTGCCTTTTACAATATTTGCATACTCGGGGGTTTGGCACTTAGCAAGATAGTTTTGAATAACATCGTTAAGTAGGTAGAAATCACCAAAACTCAAATCATCCTCCATAAGGTTCATCTTAACGTAATCGCGAACTGTAGGGTTTGTTACAAAACTATCAACAGCGGCAAATACAATAGGCAGGCGTTCAGTAGCAGGTTTTTCTGAAATTTCTTTATAGTTTGGTAATTTGCTTAATTTCAATTCAATGTATGTATTCAGAAGGTTGGCATAATCGTCAAACATTAGGTGATTTGCATTATTTACATCAAGTTCATTTAAGAATGAGAAATCTGCGCTATCGGCATTGAACTCCTTATCGTTAAGATATGCGAAGTAACGAGGGTAGTTATTCTTAATACTCATAATAGTGTATTTAGCCCTCATCTTTTCCATTTCAACAATTAACTTGGCTTCACCCTTAATTGAGTCGATATTTGAGTTTAAGATTCCTTGAATAGAGTCGAGTTTTTGGTTGAATTTATCGGTAGTTAAGGAGTATAGTTCTTGGTAATTCTTAAGTATTTCCTTTACAGTAGCATTACCCTTATACAGATTGCTGTTAACCAGTTGTTGGTCGCCCATAAATTTTGGGCCATTCATAGGTTCTTTAACATCCAACTCAAAATAGCTGCTATCGCCAGGGTTCATGTAAACAAGGGTTTGCATACGTGAGTTCACAAATTTGTAAAGTTGAGGCTCGCTAATAGTTGTTTTGAAAATAAACTCTCCATTTGAGCCAATATACAATGTGTCGGTAATACCCTTTGACATTACTAAAATTGTAGAATCGGCTGTATTCACATATTTCCCAGCAACAGTTGCCTCTTTAGGGCCCTTTGTTCCACATGCAACCATAGCTGGAAGCGCCAGTAATAGTAAGTATTTTCTCATTTTTGTAAGTATTGGTTTTTTAGTCAATTAATTTTCCGAAGTTAGAAATATTTTATGAATTTGATGAGTTGATTACCTTGAGATTTAATCTCATGATTCAATCTAATAGAGAATTTCTAAGTTGATATTTGTGCAAGGTTGTAAAACTTTCCCTTCAAAAAAACTAACTTTGCTCAGCGCTAAAAGTTTGATATTTTTTGTTGAGTAGATATGCATTTAAGAAGTTTAACGGCAATAAATTTTAAATCGTTCAAGCAGTTGGAGTTGGAGTTTAATTCAAAAATCAACTGTTTTGTGGGCGATAATGGTCAGGGTAAAACAAACCTGCTCGATGCTATTTACTACCTATCGATGTGCAAAAGTGCGTTTAATCCCAACGATAATCAGGTTGTAAATCACGGTGAGAACTTTTTTGTTATTCAGGGTAAATACAGCCGAAAGGAGATTGATGAGAGCATTTACTGCGGATTTAAGCAATCTGAAGGGAAGGTTTTCCGAAGGAATGGCAAGGATTACGAACGCTTAGCCGACCATATTGGTTTTTTGCCTGTGGTAATGGTTTCGCCAGCCGACTCGGCTTTAATAGAGGAGTCGGGTGAGGAGCGCCGTAAGTATATGAACAGTGTAATATCTCAGTTCGACAAAGTATACTTGGACGAGGTAATGCGTTACAACAGGGCGCTGGCTCAACGTAATAGTTTTCTTAAGAATTACCGTGGAGGGGCTTTTAGCTACGATATAATTGAGGCCATTGATGAGCAGCTTGTGCAGTACGGCAAAATAATTCACACAAAACGTCAGGAGTTTATTGGGCAGTTAATTCCAATTTTTCAGGAATATTACTCTAGGGTATCGGGTGGTGCTGAGGTTGTTTCGTTGAGTTATCGCTCGCAACTTAATAGTAACGATTTGCACGATTTGCTGAAAGCAAATATTGAAAAGGACAGGGCTCTACAGTACACATCGGTTGGCATTCATCGCGATGATATTGTTCTTAATATCGATGGTTACCCTATTCGGCGCGAGGGCTCGCAGGGACAACAGAAAACTTACCTTATTGCTCTTAAGTTGGCTCAGTTCGATTTTCTATCCAAAGTATCGGAGATTAAGCCTTTGTTATTGCTCGACGATATTTTTGATAAACTCGATATAAAGCGGGTAGAACAATTGGTTAGGCTTGTGGCTCTCGATGGATTTGGCCAAATATTCATTACCGATACCAATAAGAACAGGATTGATGAGATTTTGACCCGAATTAATTCTGGCTATTGTCTTTTTAAAGTTGATGCTGGGGATGTTTCTTTACAGTCTGAAAAGCATTAATTTAGAATTTGGTTATTTGAAACTAAAAACACTTCCATATCAATGAGCGACCATAATACAAAATCTCTTGGCGATGCAATAAAAGCTTTTATTGCCACAATGAAATGGGAGGATAAACTAAGCGAAGCTTCCATTGGTAACGATTGGGAGGCTATTATGGGAAAGCAAATCGCTGCGCTCACTACAAGCATCCAACTCAAGGGCGGTGTTTTGACAATTTCGCTTAAATCGGCCGCTTTGCGCTACGAGTTTCAAATGCGCAAACAGCAACTTATTGATAGGGTAAATGGCTATTACGGCTCAAACATTGTAAAGCAGGTTGTGCTTCGCTAGTAAATTTCCCGTTTCGAGAAAAAGAAACTCCACTCACGTTCAGCGTTCTCGTAACTATCCGAGGCATGAATTGCATTTTGCGTTGTGTTGGTCGCGTAAAGTTTTCGTATAGTTCCTTCTGCGGCTTGAGTTGGGTCTGTTTTTCCTATTAACTCACGCAACGTTTCAACCGCATTGGCACGCTCCAGAACCATTGCCATTACTGGGCCTGAACTTATAAACGTGGTAAGTCGGTCAAAGAATTCTTTTCCCTGATGAATATCGTAGAACTGTTCAGCCTTACCTTTGGTAAGCATGGTAATTTTAATACCCCTAATTTTAAACCCTGCTTTAAGGATTTCTAGTAGAATATCGCTAACGCAATCCTTTTTAAAGGAATCGGGTTTAATCATACAGAAAGTAAAGCGTGTGTTCATAGTTCAAATTTTTTCTAAGTTAAATAATTTTATACATCAATGCAAAGGCTATCTTTGTATCATAATAAATTTTAATTTGAGTTGATGCATTTAAATTTTGATATACAATCACTTAAAAAAGTAAAGGAATTACTTAAAAATTCCCAGAATATTGTATTAACTACGCATCACAATCCCGATGGCGATGCCATTGGCTCCGTGCTGGGTTTTTATCACTCACTTAAATCAATTGGAGTTAATACTTCTGTGGTAATTCCAAATGGTTTTCCGGAATTTTTGGGTTGGTTACCAGGTGTTGATGTTGTTTCTAAGTATTCGCATCAAAAAGAAGTTGCTACGGCAACTTTACAGAATGCCGATATCATTTTTTGTTTGGATTTTAATGGTTTCCGACGTACTGAAACAATGGAGAAACCATTGGCTGAGTCAAAAGCAATTAAAGTGCTTATCGACCATCATCCAGAACCCGAAAGTATGTTCGATTATTCTTTCTCATTTACCGAGGTAAGTTCCACTGCAGAGTTAGTTTTTGAGGTTTTATCGGAAATGTTTGGTTCCGATTGTGTAAATAGCGATGCAGCCGAGTGCTTATATGTAGGTATGATGACCGATACAGGCTCGTTTAGCTATGCGTGTTCTCGCGAACGCACTTTTGCTATTGCAGGAAAATTGGTTGAGAAGGGGGTAAATGTTGAAAGGGTTCAGGGGTTAGTCTATAATAATTTCTCTGCGAAAAGAATGCAGCTATTGGGTTACTGCCTAGCTGAGAAGATGAAAGTATTTCCTGAGCATAATGCTGCCTATATTTGGCTAACAAAGGACGAGTTGAAAAAATACAAGCACCAGAATGGCGATACCGAGGGTTTTGTGAACTATCCACTATCAATAAAAGGGGTTGTTTTTTCGGTGCTATTCATGGAGAACGATGGTTTTATAAAAGTATCGTTACGCTCCAGAGGCACATTCCCCGTTAATGAGTTCTCAAAGAGATACTATAATGGAGGTGGTCATACCAATGCCGCTGGTGGTAAATCGTTTACATCAATGGGTGAGGCCATAACCAAATTCGAGGAGTTGCTGGTTGAGTATTCATCTAAGTTGAACGCATCAAAATAATTAAGATTGATATATGAAGGTTTTAAGGTGGGTAATAGTTTTCCTGATAATTTCTTCAATAGCTTGTAAGTCTAAGGATAATAAGGGTAATGCTACAAAGTTTGATTCACAAACCAAGGAGGCTTTGGAGCGTGTAAATAGGGTTTTAATTAAGGAGGATAGGGAGCAGATTGAGGCTTTTATTAAACGAAATAAATTGGAGGGCATTACTGAAAGTCCAACAGGATTATTCTACCTTATTTGGGGCGATGCAGATGGAATAGCAGTAAAAACAGGTTATTTGGTTGAGTACAGTTATAAGGTTACTTTGCTCGATGGCACTTTATGCTATCAATCTAAACCCGACTCGTTAGGCACATTTGTAGTTGGTAGAGGTGGAGTGGAGGCTGGGCTGGAAGAAGGCGTTTTACTAATGAAGGAGGGGCAAAAGGCCAAATTCATTATGCCACCACATTTAGCGCACGGTTTAATTGGCGATGCCAATAGAATACCCGCAAGGGCAATCATTGTATACGATATAGAATTGTTAAAGGTAAACCCTTGAAAATTGAATTGTTTGGTTAACTTTACACCTGCAAAAACAAAAAATTAAATGAGGTTAACATCACGTTTAATAATTATTGCCTGGTTTTTGGTGCTTTGCAGTTGCTCCAATAAATCAAAGTTATTTCCTGGCTTTTCCGTATCGGAAACTGGAATTCATTACAAGTTGATAAGTTTAGGCGATGGTGCTGTAAAAGCAAGCCCATCGAACTATATCACTATCAATATTGCTTATAGAACAAAAGCCGATTCTTTGTTTTTTCAGGGTGTTCGTCAGTTTCAGTTAACAGAACCACACTATGCAGGCTCTATAGATGAGTGTTTTCTTATGTTAGCATCGGGCGATAGCGGTGCATTTTATATAAATGCCAGTCCATTTTTTACCCAAACACTGGAAACCGAGTTGCCTAAATTTATTATACCCGATGATTTTATGAGGGTTGATATTAAGATGTTGGAGATAAAAACTGCCGATGAGTTTCAGCATGAGATGGAAGCATTTATGTCGTGGATTGACGATTTTGGCGATTACGAAAAGGTTATTATTAAGCAATTTATGGATGGTCAAAAACTATCCATAGAGCCAACTGAATCGGGTTTATACATTGTACCACAAATTCAAACTGCCAGAGATATTGTAGAAACTGGCGATACTATAACAGTTCATTACGAAGGACGTTTCTTTAATGGAAAAATATTCGATTCAACTCGAAAGCGGAATGAGCCATTCCAATTTGTTTATGGACAAAAATGGCAGGTTATTCCAGGATTGGAGGAGGCTATTGGAAGGATGCGTGAAGGCGAAAAATCGATGTTAATTGTTCCTTCTCAACTTGCGTTTGGAGAGCAAGGTAATTCTAGTGGGATAATTCCTGCATTTACTTCGGTTGTATTTGAGTTGGAGATTGTTGAGGTTAAAAAAGGTATTAAGGAATGATGAGTGATTCTAGATTTATCTGTGGTTACTTTCTTGTTGGGCTACTTTCTTTTTTGTCTGCTTGCGATAACTCCCTTGAAGATGATAAACGTTATGCTGAGGAAAAGACAATAGAGAGTTTTATATCTACCAACAAATTGACATACACCAAATCCGATGGTGTTTATCATATTGCAACTGAGCCTTCGTATGGCTACGAAGTTAATGATGGTGATACGGTTAAGTTCTGGTATGTAGGATACACGTTAAGCGGCTTAGTTTTTGAAACCAATGTAGAATCCGTTGCAATTGAAGAAAATCTTAATACAGAGGTTCGTAGTTTTGAACCTTTAAGAGTTATTGCAGGTGAAACAGATTTAATAACTGGTCTGAAAAGAGGATTGTTGCTAACCCGTTTAAATCAAACCTCAACTATAATTTTTACTTCCGATTTGGGTTTTAAAGGGCAAATTGTTGGCCCAATTGATGCTTGGTCGCCGTTAGCATACGATATTGAAGTTATTTACGTTAATGGTAAGGGAATACAAACGGAAAAACAGTTGTTAGAAGCAATGGATTTGTCGAGTTATAATTTGCATAGCACCGGACTTTATTACAAGTATTTGATTGATACTTCAAGTACCCGACCCGTTAGCACAAGTACTGTTTACGGTTGGTATAAAATTACTTTACCTAGCGGAGAAGTAGTTGAAGAGGTTTCAACACTAAACGCAACTATTAACTTGTCTGAAACAAATATGGGAGCTATTAAAAAAGGTTTTATGTTGCTTTCTTTGGGTGGTAGCGCAGAGTTTATAGCCCCATCACCAATGGGATATGGCAAAAAAGGTAATGATGTTGTTTCCCCCTACCAACCTATAGCAATTTCAATGCGATTGGATAGTATTAAGTAATTTTAAGATAAAGAATCAAAATCAAAGATTATATTTGCGCAATTATTCGAAGAAATTATGAAGAGTTTAAAGTACGTTTTATTAACACTTTTAGCAGTAGGGTTATTCTTTGCTTGTGATAGAGAATTCTCCGATTTAGAGGGAGATGAGATGGCTAAGTTGAATGCTTGGGTTCAGGTTAATAATATTCCTGCAGAAGCATTAAAACCAAGTGGACTATATTACATAAGCATCCAAGAAGGAGCAGACTTAAGTCCTGAGAGTGGTGATTATGTTATTTATTCATACAAAGAAAAGAAACTTGATGGTGTTATTGTCGATTCCGACAGTTCTTATATTGCCAAACTTTACGATTTATTTGAGATTAATTATCATTATACCCCAGTTTTCACGAAGTTCGATAACTCGAATATGGTTGTTGAGGGCTATAATCGATATATGTTGGAAGGATTGTACGAGGGACTTAGCTATATGAAGGAGGGAGGAAAGGCTACCTTGATAATTCCGTCTTCGTTAGCATATGGTAGTTCTGGGAGAATTATTAATCAAAATACAAAAATTAATTCTTTTGAGTCTTTAATTTATGAGGTTGAGTTGCATAAGGTGGTTAAGAACCCCAGAAATTATGAGAAAAGTATTCTTCAGGCATATATAGATGCTAACTATTCTGGCTTGGAACAAATTAATGATAGTATATATTACGTTCAACTAGCACCTCCCACGGCCGATACTGTTACAGTTGGGAAAGACTCTGTTGTTTATGTATACTATAAAGGAATGTTTTTAGATGGCTTTGTATTTGATACTAATATTGATAGTGTAGCTACAAAGTTGGGACGAACCTTTAGTAGTGAGGACTCCTTGAAAGTTACTATTGGTCAAGGTGTTGTTGCTGGCTTTAGCCAAGCATTAACTCAAATGAAAAAAGGAGAATGGGGAAGAGCTATACTTCCTTCTTATTGCGGTTACGATTCAACCGGGAATAGTAGTATTCCGCCTTTTACCCCTTTGATTTTTGATATCTATTTTAGCAGTAAAGTTGTGCAGAAGAAGCCATCAGAATAAAACTGCAAACACAGTATTTTTCTTATTAATATTAGGGATTGGAACTTTTTTCCAATCCTTTATTTTTTTAGTGAGTATCAGTTCATCTGCAGTGGTTAGTTCGCAGCCTATTGTAAGGAATGTTTCATCGGAGCAGGTTTGTAGCAAATCTTTGAATAAAGACACGTTGCGGTAGGGAGCCTCAATGAATAGTTGAGTTTGGTTCTCAACCCTTGAGCGGTGCTCCAGTTGCTTTATGCGTTTTTTGCGTTCCTCTGGTTTTATAGGTAAGTATCCCACAAATGAAAAGTTTTGACCATTCAAACCGCTGGCCATTAGTGTTAGCAGAATGGAGTTTGGGCCAACAAGTGGAATTACCTTTATTCCTTTTCGGTGTGCAGCAGCAACTAACAACGAACCTGGGTCGGCAACTGCAGGGACTCCCGCTTCTGATAGTAAGCCTAAATCGTTTCCGTTCAGTATTGGCGCAAGCATTTTTTCAATCTCAGTTGGTGATGTATGCTCATTCAGCTCGAAAAATTCAAGGTTATCAATTGGTGTTAAAACTCCAATTTTCGATAAATATCTACGCGCAGTTCTTAATTCCTCAACCACAAAGTGCTTAAGTTCCTTGGTAATATCAATAACTTTCGATGGTATAACAGTGTCCGTTTCGGGTGTTCCAATTGTTGTTGGAATTAGGTATAGTTTTCCGTTCATAGTTCTCGCTTATTCAATCTATCTAACTATATTTACTAAAATTTTGCACTAAGGTAATTGGAATGATTAGAATTATAAAGCAAATTCTTTTAAATAGAAACACAATACTTGTTTTTGCAGTTCTTGCAGGTATTCTTATTGGCGACAAGGCCTCATCCCTAAAGGATTTAACGTTTCCTGCGTTGGCAATTACAATGACATTCTCTATGACCGGCATGAGAATGAGCCAGGTAAAGGATTTAAATGGTGTGTACAAGCCATTCTTGATGGGAATTTTATTGAATTACGGGCTATTTAGCCTTGTTCTTATTCCATTAGCTTATTGGTTTATGCCAACTCCTGAACTATTCTATGGATTTGTTGTGATTGCAGCAGCACCACCAGGCGTGGCTATAATTCCATTTTCGTATATCCTAAAGGGCGATGTTATTTACGCAATTATTGGAGTTGTTGGCGCTTTCCTTGGTTCGATATTTATTGCACCATTGCTGGTAAATGTTTTTGCTGCATCCAAGGGAATTAATTCTTGGGATTTATTTATAATGATGGTTCAGCTAGTTGTTGCCCCATTAATTATTTCGCGTTTTTTACTTTGGAAGCCTTTGTTTAAATATATTGAACCAATTCGTGGAAAAGTGGTGGATTGGGGTTTTGCAGTGCTAATTTTTGTTGCAGTTGGTATAAATCGAGAGGTTTTCTTTACTGAGCCGTTGCTGCTAGTTAAGGTTTCGCTAATACTTTTGATAGCAACTTTTGTGCTGGGATATGTTTATACTAAAATAGCCGACAAGGCTGGTGTTTCACAAAGTATAGTCACCTCCCAGTCGATGCTTGTTGCCATTAAGAGTTCAGGATTTTCGGTTTTTACAGCGATTACATTGTTTGGGAAGGAAGCCGCTATACCATCGGCAGTAATGGCTGTGGTGGTTTTATTATATTTGATTTACTTATCGCTTAAAAGTAAAGTAATAGGGTGAAACTAACTTTTTTGGGAACGGGAACTTCGCAGGGTGTGCCAGTTATAGCATGCTCTTGTCCTGTTTGTCAATCGGTCGATACACGCGATAAAAGGCTACGAACGGCTGCTCTTATAGAGCATAATGGTATTACCATTGCAATTGATGCGGGACCCGATTTTCGCCAGCAGATGCTTCGGGCAAAGGTCAAAAACCTCGATGCAATTTTGGTTACACACGAGCATCGCGACCATATTTCAGGTTTGGACGATGTTAGAGCTTTCAACTGGATCAACAAACGCCCAATGGATATCTGGGGCGAACCACGAGTGCTCGATGCCATTAGAACAGAGTACTCCTACGTTTTTGCTGAGCATAAGTATCCGGGTATTCCTGAGATTTGTTTAAATGAGATAGATGGTCAACCTATTGATATTATGGGGTTGAAGATTATTCCTGTTAGGGCATATCACTATAAATTACCAATATACGGTTTTCGGATAGGAGATTTAACCTACATTACCGATGCCAATTTTATTGCAGAGGAGGAGAAGGAGAAAATTGTAGGTTCAAAATATTTGGTAATTAACGCCTTGCGTATGCAAAAACATCTATCGCACTACTCGCTGCCCGAAGCACTAAAGTTGATAGCCGAACTTGGCCCCCGTAAGGCATATATTATTCACGTTAGCCATCAAATGGGTCTTTACAAGGACATTGCCGCTCAACTGCCCGAGAATGTTTGCTTGGCGTACGATGAGTTAACCGTGGAGTGTTAGTTTTTCTTCTTAAAATAGAAAAGGAAGAATAAGCTGAATAAAGACAGAATAAAGAAAATTACCCCAGCAATTACCAACGCATGAGTAAGGCTTAACTTATCGGTAAGCCATCCGTAGAAAGGTCCCCAAATAGAGAATATTATTCTTATAGTAAAATTTCGTACCGAAAGAATGGTTGCCCGCATATTTGATGGTGCTAGGCGATTTATTCCATCCTTTAGAATTGGAGTAGCAATTCCTCTGGCGATGTAAAAGATTATAAATAGCGATAATGCCCAGAGCTGAGGAATAATTCCTACCAAAATAAAACCAAGACCTAGCGCTACACTAAGTGCAATAACCAATGGCTTTCGGCCAAATTTTATTTCGGCTTTGTAGGCGTACATAGCGGCAACACCTACAATTAAATTCAATCCTGTCCAGATAATCCCAAACGACTCAACCTTAACATCGGCTCTAATTAACCATGGTTGAACAAACCAAGCCATGGTTAGTGTTGATGCTCCCACAACCGAGGAGTATATTATGTTCCAGCGTAGCTCAACATTATCTGTTAGCGAGTAGCGAACAATTCCAACTATTTGCTTCCAGTTTAAATCCACCCTGTTTTGGTTGATTTTAGGCTCAATTATTGTCATTGCTGCAGGAACTGCCAAGAATGCTATAAATGTTTGTCCATAGTACGGGTAACGTAAACTTAATGCAGCCAATAAGCCCCCAATAATACCTGCTGCAGCCTCAGCAAAGTTACCGACCGATGTCATTCGTCCCTCGTGCTTTAGGTAGTCGTCCTGCTTACCATCATCCAGAAGTGAGTCGTAGAGTAGGGCAGAGTCTGCACCCGAAATCATACTTTGTCCAAAGCCAAGTATTATCTCAGCAACCATAAATCCGATAAAACCTGCCGAGAAGGAGTATGTTGCGTATCCTGCAAAACCGAGTATTGCTCCAGCAATTAGTGTGTTTTTTCGTCCAAGAGCATCGGCAAAGTAACCCGAGGGAATTTCGAGCAGTACTATTGATAACGAGTAAATACTTTGTAGGATAAAAACTTCCTTAATGCTCAATCCATTGTTCTGGTAGAAAAGCACCACAATGGGCATTACAAGCATAAACCAATGCGATATCTTAAGGATATAGAGTCGCCATAGGTTATGTTGGTAGGTTGTTTGCATCGGGTGCAAATATATTACAACAAATCCATTTGTAAATCATACAATATAAAAGAAAAACTCCTTCAGGGTATAGAACCCTAAAGGAGTTTGCTCAAAATATCAATAAGAAATTATTCTGCTGTTTTACTTTCTTCCTTAAGGTATTTATCCAAAAAGTCAAGAATAGCTTTGTACCCTTTTATCTCGTTCTCCTTTTTAACAAATCCGTGACCTTCGTCGGGGAAAATAACATATTCCACAGGAACGCCATTCTTTTTAATTGCTTCAACAATCTCATCGGATTCTACCTGAAGTACACGTGGGTCGTTGGCACCTTGAAGCACCATTACAGGATTCTTTACATTATTGGCGTGGAATAGTGGCGAAATGTTGTAAAGACGAACAGAATCTGCTGTAGTTGGGTCGCCCATCTCTGCATACAATGCATTTTTGAAAGATGCCCAGAATGGAGGAATGGATTTTAGGGTACGTAACCAGTTGGTAACACCAAAAAGGTTAACTCCAACCTTAAACTCATCGGGTTTAGAGGTCATCGCAGCCATAGTCATAAATCCACCGTACGAACCACCAATAATTCCAATTTTATCGGCATCAATGTATTCTAAAGATTGAAGGTACTTTTTACCATAAACACAGTCCATAAGGTCCTTATCTCCGTGATTTTGGTCGTCCATTTTGTAGAACGTTTGTCCATATCCACTGCTACCCCTGTTATTTACGGCTAAAATTGCGTAGCCATTGTTGGTAAGATATTGAATTAGTGCGAAGTATCCCACTCTGGATTGTCCACCAGGGCCACCGTGTACCCAAATAAGTGCAGGTACTTTATTCTTTTCAGTGGCATCGAGCGGTTTGTAGAATATTGCAGGAATATCCAATCCATCGAACGATTTGTAGCGAACAACCTCTGCTGCAACAAGTTGATTTTGGTCGATTTCAGGATTTAGGCTATTGGTAAGGCGTTTGAGCTCTTTGGTTTCCATGTTGTAGAAGTAGATATCGGCTGGCGACTTTGATGTACCTGCGCTAATACGCATATACTTTTCGCTATCGGATATCTCAATAGAAATAATATCACCATCGGCAATTGCAGGCGATTCAACTTTTTGACCAGTTTTGTGGTCGAATAGTTTCAGAGTATTCTTTCCATCCTCGTTAATGGCAATTACCCTATACTTTTCGTAACGCGATAGAAAGAAGTTAATTACATCCCAGTTGGTTTCAAAAACAGTATTTCTTTCGCCAGTTTCAAGATTGTACGATACCAAGTACTGAAACTCCTTTTGGCTATTTGTGGTGTAGTACAAATACTTACCATTTAAAGAAAATCCTCTGGCAACATAAGAGCCTGGTTGTTCAGGAATGGATATCTCCTTTTGCTCTTTAGTTAATCGGTTTACTAGGTATAGTTTATTGTCATTAGTGGTGATACTTTCAACCAAAACAACGTACTTCTCGTCCCACGAAATCTCGTTAACACTCAATCCTTTATCATTCTGATACAGTAACTTGGCTTTCCAGGTTTTTGTGTCCATGATGTAAAGGTCAAAGAAGCGAGGGTCGCGTTTGGTTGAAAGGAAATAGAAGGCAGTTTTTTCTTTATTCCAACCAACAAATCCAGTTTTGGCTTTTTCTTCGGGTGTTAGGTCTGTAGATGTGCCATCCTCGTTCAAAAGGTAGATGTGGTCAATTTCATTACCACCTTTATCGGCTGAGTAAAGAATTTTATTGGTACCTGGCACATAATCAATTGCAAAGTACGACTCTTGGGTAGAGTTGGTAAGTTGCTTTTGGGTTCCATCGGCAATACTAACCTCATAAAGGTTGTATATTCCCGATTCATTGCTAGTGTACAAAAGCCGAGTTTCATCCTCAGAAAATTTTCCTCCATATACCTGTTTGTTCTTGTAGAACTGCTCAATGGAGTACTTTGTAACCACTGGCTCCTTTTTACAAGAATAAAGGAAGATTGGAATTACAAGAACAATTAAAAAAATAACTCTCTTCATACTAATTAGTTTTTAGTTGATTGCTACTATGACTCAAGCAAATGATTTATGTTTAATTAATATACAATTAAATATAGTTGACATACTTGGTAACATTTCTGCCTAAAATGCAATGAAAATCAATACTTATAAGTAATGCTATACCAAAACTAACAACGAAGCAGAACCTCAATATCACCTAACAATTTAACTAATTATACGGCAATAGTCCAATGTAGTATATTGGTTTTAGCTTTTATTATGATTATCAAAAGGATATTTAACTTATTGCATTCTGATTGATGCTTGAAAAAAAAAGGTTATCGCGTAGTATTCGATAACTTTTTATGTTTTCTGTTGACTAAAACTATTCCTCCATATCAATTTTAGCAGGATTCCTTTTGAATAGCTTTCCGCTTTTAATTACTCTTCGGGTGCTAGCAAAGTTTTTATAATCGTCAATTGGATTCTGGTCATAAATAATTAGGTCGGCTTTTTTGCCAATTTCAATGCTCCCGAATCGATTATCAATTTTTAGAACTTTAGCGGCATTTAGGGTTGATATTTTGATGATATCTGATGCCGAAATACCAGCCTCAGCAAGCAATAGTTGCTCAGAAATAAAGGCCATACCTCCATTTTCAGTATTTGTTCCAATTCTAAGTGATGTGCCTGAATTGTGAATGCGTTTAACAAAACTTAGTAGGTGATTGAAACTATAAGTAATTCTGTGCTTTAGTTCTTTCGATAGTTTGAATTGATTCTGATTGTTCGATTCCATATGACTCATATCGGTGTATTGAGCCATGGAGTTTAACTTGGTTGATATTGAAATAGGGCTCTTGCTAAGTTTGTTAGCAAGCGTGTCGAGCAATGCAGGGTTATTTTCAACAATGTACTTGAATGCCTCCAAAGCATAAATTTCCTCTGGAACATCAACATTTCCGTAAACATTCTCAACTTGATTTAGAAGAAGTTTTTTGTCGAAATTCTTCTCAAAAGAGTTGATTATAGAACTGTATATGTACTCGATGTTAACATAATTATTATCACTAAATGAGTTTATTGGTTTTATAAAGACATCGATTCCTTTTTGCGATGCCATTTCAATAATGTTCTTAGTTAGGCCATTATTTTTATCGTTGTTTATGTAAATATGATTCACTCCTATGGACGATAAATCGCTAAGCAGCACATCAATACTTTTGGACGATTGCTCAATATCCGAGAAAGTATAGGCAACAATTAAATCCGAAAATTTTGGGTTTGCCTGCCATTTAACCATTTGACTAGCCCAGTTAAAGTCCTTTGTCATATCAACAATGGTTGTAATACCATAAGGTAAATAGTTTTTAGAGCATTTACTCCGGTAAAAGTTGGTCAGGATTTTTGGATGATTATCGGCATTCTTATGCGTGCTGTATATCGCCTTTTCGAAGTTAATATGTGTATCGATGTTTCCTGGAGTAACCAGTCTACCATCGGCGTCAACAACCTTTTTTGTTCTAACTGGTTCGTCGGAGTTGATAATACCAACAATTGAATCACCATTTATGAGTATAGTTTTACCAGTGGTTACCTCTCCAGTTTTGGTATCAAAAATTGCAGCGTTTTCAACAATTAAGTCGTAGCGAATTGGACGATTGCAGGAAAATACAGTAAGCGCTAAAGTTGATATTATCAAAAGCCGATAGTATTTCATTTTAGTTTGGATTAAGGTTCTAAAAGCGGGTTAAAGTTAAAAAATCACTTCAATATTTGTACTTAGGTTTATTGAAAAAGTCTATTTCTAGGTTAAAAGCATAAAGTTAAAGGAGGTATCGATGCGTGAAATAGAATATAAGCGGGTGGGGAATGGCAAAACTGCGAGCCGGAGTTGGAGTGAATGCATGAAGACTTTGAATTTCGCAAAAGGGGCTTGCCTACTTTTGAAGAAATTCTTGACTTCTTGCAGAGCGGGTGGAAGCATAGTTTTGCCTTGACTTTTTGCTTACTTTTTTGTTAAGAAAAAAGTAAGGATACAAATAATAAAACATGCTAATAGCGAGATGTATTATTAAGTGTTATTTGTCGGCAAACATATAATTTATGTATTAAAAAGGGCTGTAGACAAAATCTACAGCCCTTTAAAACTAAAAGTTATGGTTTATTTAAGTCCTCTTTTCTTTAGTAATGGCTCAATAGAAGGCTCTTTACCACGGAATTTGTTGTACTGTATCATTCCCTCGTCGTTTCCACCTTCGGTAAGAATGAATTTACGGAGCTTACGAGCTATCTCAGGATTGTAAAGGTTGCCAGTTTCAGCAAATGCATTGAATGCATCAGTATCAAGTACTGCAGCCCAAAGGTAAACATAATAACCTGCTGCATAACCCCCGATTATATGGTTAAAGTATGTAGTCCTGTAGCGTGGATAAATTTCGTCCATTAGTTTGATTTTCTGCATGGAGTTCTTCTCGAATTCCAATACATCAACTTTTTGTGGTTCACTGAAACTATGCCAATCAAGGTCTAGAATCGATGCTGCAATATACTCAACAGTCTCAAATGCTTGGTTGAAGGTCATGCTGTTTTGTAAGCGTTTTACCAAATCCTCGGGCATGGTAGCGCCAGTTTTATAATGCTTTGCGTAAACCTTTAATACCTCAGGTTCGCCAGCCCAGTTTTCCATAACTTGCGATGGAAGTTCAACCATATCGCGGGCTAAATTACCAGCTATTCTATCATACTCACCATCGGTGAATAACCCATGTAGTGCATGGCCAAACTCGTGGAATAGGGTATTTACTTCGTCCCATGAGAGTAGGGCAGGAGCATCGGCTGTTGGGCGGGTAAAGTTGCATACAATAGTTACAATGGGCTCAATCTTTTTACCATTCTCGTAGGTTTGTTGGCGGAATCGTCCACACCAAGCGCCAACTCGTTTGCTTGGTCTTGGATGATAATCTAAATATAGTAAACCAACGTGCTTACCATCCTTTTCTTTAACCTCGAACACTTCAACCTCTGAGTGATAAATAGGTAAATCGGTGCGTTTTGTGAACGATAGTCCGTAAAGTTGACCGGCAACGTAGAACATTCCATTACGAACATTCTCCAAAGCAAAGTAAGGCCTTAACTCAGACTCATCGAGGTTGAATTTTTCCTTTTTAAGTTTCTCTGCGTAGTACCACCAATCCCAAGCTGCTAGTTTAAAGTTGCCACCTTCGCGGTCGATAATTTGTTGCATTTCATCGCGGTCGCGTTTTGCTGCAACCATGGCTGGCTCCATCACTTTGTTTAGGAAGTCGTAAACTGCCTCAGGTGTTTTAGCCATATTGTTGCTGATGATGTACTCAGCGTAATTCTTGTACCCTAAAAGTTTTGCCCGCTCAGCACGAAGATTCGCAATTTCAAGGATGATTTCTTTGGTGTCGAACTCGTTATTATTGTTGCCACGCATTAGGTAGCCCATATAGAGTTTTTCCCTTAATTCGCGCTTTTGCGAGTACTGTAGGAAAGGAATCATACTTGGTTTTTGAAGGGTAAAAACCCACTTACCTTCTAGACCAAATTGTTTTGCATCTATTGCAGCAGCATCAATAATATCTTTCGATAAACCGACTAAATCAGCCTCATTATCAATTACCAGTTTGAAATTCTTATTGGTTTCGTCGAGTAAATTTTCGCCAAACTTCAATCCCAATTTGGACGATTTCTGGTTAATCTCACGGAGTTTTGCTTTATCAGCATCATTTAAATCGGCGCCGCTTCTTACAAAGTCGTTGTAGTATTTTTCAACGGTACGTTTCTGTAAATCGGTAAGGTTAGCCTTATCTCTATTCAAATAAACGGCTTTAATACGTTGGAAAAGTTTATCGTTGAGGTTTATATTGTCGCGGTGTTCTGTAGTTAAGGGAGATATTTCGCGGGCAATTTTTTGAAGTTCTGGCGATGTGTTTGCGCCATTCAATCCGTAAAATACGCTTCCAACTTTCGATAGTAGTCTTCCTGATTTATCGAGTGCAAGAATTGTATTTTCAAAAGTGGCTGGTTCAGCATTATTGATAATGGCATCAATTTCGGCTTTTTGCTCAGCTATTCCTTGTTTGAATGCTGGCACATAGTGCTCGAAATCAATTAAATCGAAAGGTGGAACCTTGAACGGTGTTGTGTACTCACTTAGGAAAGGATTTGGTCTTTTCGACTCCTGTGAGTTAGCGTTTCCTGCTATTAGCATAGTTGCAAGAATTAACAAACTTAATCGTTTCATAATTTTTATTGTAGGTTAATAGATTATCAAACATCAATTTTTTTGATGCAATATAGCGCATTAGGTTTAATCAATAAAATTAAGCGGATATTGAAAGTCTATTAACTTATTTCTTCATATAATCTTTAAAGATTTTCTCAAACTTTTCAATTTTAGGAGTGATTGTCATCCTGCAATACGGCTGATTTTTGTTGTTGGCGTAGTAATCTTGATGGTAATCTTCTGCCTTAAAAAATACTACATAGGGCTCAATTTCCGTTACAATAGGGCTATTCCAAATCCCCGCATCATTTAACTTCTTTTTGATTTCTTCTGCGGTTGTTTTTTGTGTATCGGAATGATAGAATATAACGGACCTGTATTGGGTTCCAATATCGGCACCTTGTCTATTTAAGGTTGTAGGGTCATGGGTTTTGAAGTAAACCTCCAGAATTTTAGAGAAAGGTATCTTTGAGGGATTAAATGTAACCTGAATAACCTCTGCGTGTCCAGTATTTCCTTCGCAAACTGCTTTGTAGGTGGGATTCTTAACAATGCCACCAGAGTAGCCCGATTCTACTTTAATTACTCCATCGAGCCTACTAAAAATGGCTTCAACACACCAGAAGCATCCAGCTCCCAATGTGGCAACTTCAATCTGTTTTTCGGACATATTTTTATTGTTTTTATTTGTTTGAGCAGTTGATATGCTTGAAATAAATAGCATAAATGATATAGTAACTAATCGTAACATAGTTTTTAGAATTTAGTTAATAACACACCTATCGGTTACATTGTTCATAAAAATAAAAGAGTGAAGATTTTCACATCTTCACTCCATAATTGTTTTTGATAAGTTTTTGAATTGACTTTTCTAAAAATCTAGGGTCTAATCCATTCGTTCTAATTAAATCTGTAAGAGAATTTTACTAGGAATATATTGTGAGGGTGTGTATCGTAAAGGTTATCCATGTCGTTATTGAGCGATGTGCTGTAAACCGATTCGGATGTTTGTTTACTCATGGTCCAAACAAAGAATACGGTTGAACCAGGTCTGTACTCCCAACGAACTATAAGGTTCGATTGAAAATCCATAAAGTTGAAGTTTCTGTTGTCGAACGAATAGTCGGTTGTTCCATCTGTGTTTTCATCAACTAAATAAGTTTCATTATTGGCATCATAGTTAATTTGAGAAGGTAACAGTTGGTAAAATCTTTTGGAGTAATTATTTGCATCAGGGTCGATAATGTATTTGAAATCGTGATATTTTCCAGATGCAAAGAATGGTCGACCATAGTACTGAACCGAAAGGTTTGGATTAATACTATACTCCAATCGGAGAGATAGAGATAGCGTTTGCTGATTAATAGTTCCTCTCATATAGCGGATTACATTGCCATTATTGTCTTCAACGTTAGTTACGTATTGTAAGTCGTTTCTGGATTCGGAATAGTTTGGACTTAATCTGATTGTAAGACTATTGGTGGGTTTGTACGATAATGTTGCATAAAATCCTTGGTATTTACTGTAATTTACATCACCGTATTGTGTATTTCCGCCAAAATCAACGGTAACCTTTTTACGTTGGTCGCTGCTTAGGTTGAACCATGCATTCCAGCTACCAGGGGTTCTAAGCATTGGTCCACCCCTTAGTGCGTGTGAACTTAAATTCTCCCCACTTCTATTTATACCACCTCCAAAGCCCCAGTAGTTTGTGAACTGAAGGTAAAAGTTAATATTTCCGCCTTTATAGGTCGATTGACCTCCAAAATTCCATCCAGTCCATTGGTTAAAGTTTAAATTGATATTGCGGAAGATAAATTTGGGTTCCCAGTAGCGTAATCCAACCCAAACAACCTGAAAGATATCATCAACACTCTCGGTATACCCAATATCATTTATTTCTAATTGGGGTGATTTCCACGATAACATTCCCATATATCGCAAATGTCCTTCGCCAATTTTTCCAATTTGAATACCTCCACCAGTTCCTGTTAGTGAGTTACGCGATGAGTCAAGGCTAACGTAGTTTGCATCTGGTCGTTGAAAGTATCTTGCCGATGAGCGTTGGGTTTGCACTATTGCTTCTTCGGTTCCGTTTACATGGCTAAAGTAAAATTTTGCCCCCCATAGGTATTTTTTATTGGCCCACATGTGCTGTAGGTCAAGACCTCCAGTAAAAGCATTGCGATGTAGGTAATCTTCGGTTTCCGTGGTTAATTGCCTATTTGTAGAAGTGAAAATACCAGATACAATAGTGTTTCCTTTATTAAGTTCTTGTCTTAAACTGCCAACAGTATAGTTGGTTAATGGTTCTACAATTTGAACGCTTCTGTTTCCAATACTGTCAATTCTGGCAAACGAGTTTGCGGTTAAACTCTCAAGAACTCCGATAGACATGCCGTTGTTAGTTCGTCCTGTAATTTTTGCAGCACCCAATATGGCTGTATTTGATGGCATTTTTAAATATTCATCGTCATCAATATCAGGATATATTTGGGGTGAACGGCCAATTCTGCGTGAATAGAATAGATTTTGCGAGGCCAAATCGCCATCACCAAACATTAGCCCGAAACTTAGCATGTTGTTACCCTCAATAAAGAATGGTCTTTTCTCCTCAAAGTAGGTTTCAAATGCCGAAAGATTTATTTGTGATGGGTCCGATTCTACTTGTCCAAAATCAGGATTTACAGTTAAGTCTAAGGTAAAGTTGTTGGTTAAACCAATTTTTGCATCAACGCCTGCATTTAAATCATTACGTTTACCAGTAACAAAAGGATTACCTATTTCTTTCTTGAAACTTTCAGTTTTTGCCACAAAGTATGGCGCTACCTCAATTTGCCGTTTTGGTGTTAATCCATGCAACCCGTTCATTTCCCCAAACATATGAACAAATCCAGGAGCATCTTTGGGAACGTGTTGCCACATCGATTGTTCCTGATTTCTATGGATGTATCGGGCAACCTGTAACCCCCAGGTTAAATCACCTGTATTTGCAAATCGAAGTTGGTTTAGCGGAATTTTCATTTCTGCAGTCCAACCATCTGGTGTGCGTGCAGTTTTAACCCACCAAATAGGATTCCAGTTGTTGTCTTCCTTGTCACCATTCTCCATCATTACAAGGTCGTTTTTAACTCCCGACACACTAACACAATAAATAAACGCGGTACGCTTATCAAAATAGGAGTCTATTCCTATTGCAACCCAATCACCTTCTACTGCATCACGTTGGGTAACTCTCGATACTATTGCCTCTGGGTTATTGTCAAGCATTCTGAAGGCTGCGTATAGGAAATCTTTGTCGTAGTATATCTTAAATTCAGTAGGTTGTGTGGGCTGGACACCATTATAAGGTTCGTGCTGGGTAAAATTTCCTTCCCATTCGCCTTTTTGCCAAATTTTGTCGTCGAGAATCCCATCAATTATGGGTGGTGTGGGATTTATAGGATTTGCTTTGTATAGTCTTTTTGGTTCATCTATTCCATAACTTAGTATTGTGCAGAGTGATAAAAAGAACATTATCCACAGTGCTTTTTTTATGTTACCAGCCATAAAATTAGGTTTAGGTTTATTAAACAGACGACCATTGAAAAACAAGTGCTGCAAATGCTACCTTGCTTTTATGTTAAGATCTGTTAAACCCAATAAACCCTATACATTTTAACACTTAAAATGCTGATATGCCAGGATAGTTTAGTTCTTTAATGGCTTTCTCCTGCGGATAGATAAAATACTTCACTTCGGCCTCACTGCATAAAACTCCCGTGCCATCGTATAGTTCTGTATGGATTGTGGCTATTCTTTTCTCTACGTGTTTTATTTTTCCAAGAATCTTTATTTCTCCTTTTTCAATTATCACAGGTTTCCTGTAGGTTACATTGAGGTTTGTAGTTACTCCTGCTGTTTCTAAAAGAATATATATACACCAACTGGCTACCTCATCCATTAAGGTAGATTGGATACCACCATGAAGAACTCCTGCATAACCTTGGTAAAACTCGTGGGCAAGCCAACTCGTTTCAACGGTTTTCGTCTCTTCATCGTACCAAAAGGTTAAATTTAAACCAATAGGGTTCCTTGTTGAACAACAAAAGCATTTATGGTCAGGAAGTTGTGCGTATGGATTGTTGAGTTTTCTTTTCATGTTCCGAATATTTGACTCTTAAGGTTTTATTTTGCAATTTTAAAAACTATTTAACAAAACAACTGTTAAAAACGTATGTTTATTTTAAACTCATTTTCTAACTTTGAGAAAAAATAACGATATGGACTCCAAACAAGGAAATGCAACCCGTTTGAAGTTAATGGAAACAGCCCGAGAACTCTTTATTGCTAAAGGAGTTGATAGGGTAGGGGTACGTGAAATTGCTACAAAGGCAGGTGTTAACCTTTCATTAATGAATTACTACTTTCAGAGTAAAGAGAATTTACTTGAACAGATATTTGAAACTTCCATTAAGGAGGATGGACAACGGCTCCGTCAGATCCTTAATACCGATAAGCCTTTAGAGCAAAAAATCAAAGAGTATGTTTATGAGTACATTGAGGTGTTGAGCAACGATCCTTTGCTAGTTCCTTTTGTATTATCAATAATTAATAGGAATGCAGAGCAGGCTCCTCGCTTAAAATCTGTTCATACACTATACAATACCGAAGCATTTTCCAAGCAAATCAAGACTGAGGTTGATAAGGGTAACATAAAACCTGTTGACCCAGAGCAGTTTTATATTAGTATGGTTTCATTAATACTTTTCCCATTTGCAATTAAACCCTTGGTGAAATACAGGCTAGGTTTAGCCGACGAAGAGATGGCCAAGGTGTTAAAATCCAGAAAGGAACATGTTTACGAAATGCTAATGGCCAGTTTAAAGAAGTAATTCTTTCAATAATTATAATTTAACACATGGGAGTTTTTTCGACTCCCTTTTTTTGTTGCAGTAGGTTTTTTTTAAGCCAATATGAATACTAATTTTCCTAAAATATGCATGCTTGCTTGCATACCATGAAAGAAATTTGGTGATTAGAAAAAATAATTAAGTATCAATTACCTACCAAATTACATTGATTTTCTTTAATAAAGCGCTAACTTTATTCTTTGTTACCCCATTAGTTTAAAATAATTCAAGATGAAACGAGAAAAGTATATTCCATTCGATAAGGAATTTCTACTTGAACAACAATTCGTTGATTTTAATGCTGATAAAAAAGAAGCCGAGGATTTAAAAAAATTCTTTGATATACTCGAGCATTACTTTCACTACGAAGCATTCAATCTTAACCGTAAATTAAAACAGAACTATGCCTTGTTCGATCCTGATTTAACCGCAAAAGAGCGTGAAGGATTTATTGGGAAAAGTGACCTTTCAGTTTTTAAAGAAAATCTTTATAAAGTTGTTGAGCGAGGAAATTATGTTCAGGTTGATAGGGAAACAATTGATGAAGCTTTCAAAAATTCTGATTTGATAGGTTTGAAGCTCGCAATTGATTTTAATGATTTTAGAGATTACGGGATATTTGTTCGAGGGCATCATAAAACGAAGGAGAAGGTTACACGGTTTTTCATTTTCAAAAAAGAAATTGAATTTGAGTACTACGATCGAGTAATGATTTACTTAAACTATAACGACGCAAATTACTTTAACGAAAAGAATATCCGCCTAAGCAAATTACCGTTCGATCCAGGATGTATCGTATTAAAAATTTTCAAACGTGTTCCAAAAAACGATCTTGAAACTATATTTCCAAATGCAGTACCCAAAATGTCTAATATTGATAAAATACTGTTTTGGGTACCAGGTATTGGTGGTGGAATTTCGCTGTTAGCATCAAAAGTAATACCCGCATTAGTTGCAATGTATGGAGCGTACAAATCAGGCGAAGCAATAGATTTGCTGGACAGCAAAACCTCCCTTAATCAGGGGCTAATTGCACTTGGAGTACTGGGTGGCTACTTGTTCCGACAGTACAGTAGTTTTGTGAATAAGAAAATTAAATATTCCAAAATGCTCTCGGATAGTCTTTATTTTAAGAATTTAGGAAATAATAGTGGAGCATTTTACTCATTACTAAACTCTTCGGAGGAAGAGGAGTTAAAGGAAACAATTTTAGCTTATTCCTTCTTAAATAGAAGCAAGAGTCCGTTAACGGCAAAGGAACTCGATAGCCAAATTGAATCATGGTTTAAGACTAAGCATAATACAGATCTCGATTTTGATGTTGAGGATGCACTATACAAATTGCAAAGTATTGGTCTCGGTTCTGAAACTAATGGTAAATGGAAGGTAATTCCTTTGGGCGAAGCACTCATCCGAATAGATGAAATATGGGATGGAATTTTTGAGTACAACCAGAAGTAATTTGTTTTAAATTGAAATAACGATCAACAACAGTTTAATTAAACATATTGGATAATGACAAAGTCGAAAAAGATCTTGAATAGTGTTAGCAATTTAAAAAACATTATCAGAGCTGAGGAGGGTAAGCATATTTGGCAATTCTCCCGTGTCGGTGGAGTTAATAGGGTAAACCTCGATAGAGGATCGGATTTGATCTCACTCGAATATCTAGATCAAAAACTTTGGACTGCATTGAGTTGTCCTGTTCATGGGTTGGAAATTGACCCAAAAACACTTGAACTAATTGATAAAGATAAGGATGAACGAATTAGGGTGCCAGAAGTCCTTGACGCTGTAAGATGGTTAACCTCTCTTATTAAAAATCCCGACGAACTGGTAAAAGAGAATAAAAGTCTTCCTCTATCATCAATTAACGATAGCACAGAAGAAGGGAAGATTTTACTTGCATCTGCCAAGCAAATTTTATCAAACTTGGGAAAGCCAGATGATAATCATATCACTGTTGAGGAGTCTTCTGACACAACGAGAATTTTTGCTAACACAAAATTTAATGGCGATGGTGTTATAACTGAAGATTCTACAGACGATGAAGCAATAAAAAAACTTATTAACGATATTATTTCCTGCTTTGGTTCAATAATTGACAGGAGCGGAAAGCCTGGTATTTCAGTTGAACATATCGATGGCTTTTACAAAAGCATTGACGATTACTCAAACTGGTATGCCAAAGCCGAGGCTAATGCTAAAAAAATATTACCCTATGGCAATTCAACTGCCGAGGCTTTTGATGCGTTAATCGCTATCAAACCAAAAATTGAAGATTATTTTCTGAGATGCCGTTTGGCTGAGTATGATCCCGATTCCGTTGGAATTGTAAATTCATTAAACACTAGGTACGAAGCAATCAGTGCAAAAAATTTAGTTACCTGTACTGATGATATTGCAGGTTTTCCCATCACAAAAGTTGAGGAAGGAAAGCCTCTTTCACTTAAAAAAGCAATAAATCCTGCATGGGAAAATGCGCTAAATGTTTTCAATGAGTTGTTGATTAAGCCGGAGTTTTCCAATAAAGAGACCTTAACTGAGGCAGAGTGGAAAATCATCAACAATAAATTTGACGACTATATTGTTTGGCAATCCGAAAAGGTTGGGGTTGAAGTTGAAAAACTAGGACTAGTTTATATTCGTGAATTGCTCTCAGGAAATACCAAGGAGATATTATATTCATTAATTGATCAGGATAAAGCTTTAGAGGATAATGCGAACAATATTTTTCTGGTAGATAAACTTGCTCGGTATTACCGTGATCTCTATACCTTACTAAATAACTATGTGACATTCCGCGATTTTTATTCACCCGATTCAAAAGCCATATTCCAAGCTGGAAGTTTATACATCGATCAACGTTGCTGCGATCTTTGCATTAAGGTTAGCGATATGAACAAACATAATGCAATTGCTCGACAAAGCGGTTTATGCCTTATATATTGCAATTGCTTCTCAAAAACCAAGAATCAATCTATGACCATTGTTGCTGCATTAACCGATGGGGATATTGACAATATTGAAGTTGGTCGTAATGCAATTTTTTATGACAGAAATGGAGAGGATTGGGATGCAACAATTATAAAGGTTATTGATAATCCAATTAGTATTCGACAAGCATTTTGGTCGCCATACCGAAAGGTTTCAAGGTTTATATCCACTCAAATTGAGAAGGTAGCATCGGCAAAGGAAAAGGAGGTTGATGCTGCTGCGGCCTCTGGAATACAGAAAACAACTGCCCATGCAGAGGCCGGCATAAAAAGTGGTGCAAATCCTCCTGTTGCTCCGCAACCGTTCGATATTGGAAAGTTTGTTGGAATTTTTGCCGCACTCAGCCTTGCCCTTGGCGCAATTGGATCTGTTATAGCATCTGCATTAATGGGATTCTTAGGCCTTGTTTGGTGGAAAATGCCTATTGCATTATTTGCAATAATTATGTGTATTTCAGGACCATCCATGATAATTGCTTGGCTAAAACTTCGGAAAAGGAATCTTGCCCCATTATTGGATGCAAACGCATGGGCAATTAACGCTCGCGCAACTATCAATATCCCTTTTGGAAATACGCTAACGCACTTGGCCTCTCTTCCCGAAAATGCCAAATTGAACCTGCTCGATCCCTTTGCAAAAAAGAGGAAGCCAATTATTCCAATTATTTTAATTTCAATTGTTGTAATGGGTATTATTGGTTTTGCATTATGGTATTTTGGTTTTTTTTCTGAATGGGGAATTATAGGTAATACTGTTGAGTCTAATTTGAATTAATTGATAATGTTAGATACTATGAAAACTATAAAACTCAGATATAAAATTCTTGGAGGAATAGCCCTTTTCCTTTTTATTCTCCTATTTTTCCTATCCAATTTTGTTAAAAAATATACTGTAAAACATAGTCAAGAGCTAATTGGTAGAAAAATCACCCTAAGCGAATTGCATTTTAACTATTTTAGAGTATCTGTAAGAGCTAAGGATTTTGTTATGTACGAGACCAATCAGGTTGATAAGTTTGTGTCGTTCGGGGAATTTTACATTAACTTTGATCCATTAGCCCTTTTTAGCAATGAGTATTCCTTTTCACAGATAACACTTGTAAATCCTAACGTACATGTAAGTCAAAACTTGGATAGTTTTAATTTTGATGATCTTTTAAAGGCAAGTAAAGATACTGTTGTTGGTACGGAAAATGTGGATACTTCCAATGCTGCATTCCGCTTTACAGTGAGGAATTTGCAACTGACAAAAGGACTTATCGTTTACGAAGATCAGCAAATAAAAACCACATTGAGTTAGACGATCTCAACCTCGATATACCATTAATATCATGGGATAGCCGCCAGTCTAATATGGGTATCAACTTCCGATTAGGTGAAAGAGGAGAAGTCGAAATTAGTGCTGAGGTAGATAACCAGAATAAACGTTATACCATTTTGCTTAATACTAAAACATTGAGCATTAGTCCGATGAAGGATTATCTGAAAGATTTCTTGGCTGTTAATAGTTTTGACGGACTACTCACTTCAAAAATTAAAATTATGGGTGAGTTTGAGCAAGCCATGAACCTTTCTGTTTCCGGAAATGTAATTGTTGACTCTTTACTTATTAATGATAACCAAAATGATTTATTGCTGGCGATTGATAGGGTTGAAACAAATATTAGTAGTGTAGAATTTAACGCATCGCGTTTCAACATCTCTTCCATTTCGGTTACTAATCCTAAAATAAATGCGACGTTGAATCGCGATATGACTAATTTTGAACGCGTTTTACAACCCTACTTTAAATCGGACTCTTTGGCTGCACTCGTTGATACGGTTAAGGTTGATTCAACCGCACAAACCCCGTTAACTTACCGTATCGATACAATTAAGGTTATTGGTGGAGATATTCTATTTACAGACAATACCCTAAATCGCCCTTTCAACTACGATTTAAGCAAAATTAATCTTTCTTTGGTCGGCCTCACTGAAAGTGCAACAAAAGTTCCTTTGACATTTTCATTAAGCACTAATAAAGTTGGAAGTTTGTCAGGTAAAATGATACTTAATATGTTGAACCCAGATTTTGTTAATTTTAACTTGAAAGTAAACCGACTTGGGTTGATTAGTTTTTCTCCCTATTCCGAATATTTTATTGCCTCGCCCATTACGCAAGGTTGGTTTAACTACGATTTATCACTTGAGATGACCCCAACAAAACTATTGAATAAGAATAGTGTTCGATTCGAGGAACTTGAGTTTGGGAAAAAAACCAAAGATTCAACCGCAGTTAAAGTACCTATAAAATTGGCGCTTTATATTCTTAAGGATGCCAACGATATTATTTCATTCGACTTGCCCGTTGAGGGTAATCCCTCCGAACCAAAGTTTAGTTACTCTAAAATTGTTTGGAAAACTTTAGGTAATTTTCTCATTAAAACTGCAGCTGCTCCTTTCAATGCCCTTTCTGGATTAACTGGTTCAAACCCTGAGGATCTTGAAAAGTTACCCTTTGAGTTTGCCCAGTCGGAATTTGATGAAAAACAACATAAAACGCTTTCCAATATTGCCCTAATTATGCAAAAGAAACCAAATCTAATTTTTAGGCTTGTTCAATTTACAGATTTTGTGAAGGAGCGCGATTACATCGCAACTATACGGGCTAAAAGGGAATATGTGTCAAGTGCGAATCCTAATACTGATTCTACAAAGGTTGATAGATTGGTAACAACCCTTTCATCGACAGATAAGAATTTCTTGGCGTATCTACGTATTCGTGAGCCTTTAGTTGATTCTCTTGGAGTTGAGGCTGTATGTGGTCGACTATACAATTCTTCAGAAATTATTACAGAATTGAACTCAATTATAGCCAAGCGAAACTCAATGGTCCGAAATTTTTTAATGAATTCGCAGAATATTAAACCCGAAATGATTGAGGTATCCACAGCAGATTTAAATAATATACCAGATGAATTAAAATTTCCCCATTTTAAAATTGAGGTAACCATCCAGTAAGTATCAAAGAACACTTTTAAACGGGAATAGTATTATATTCAAATCAAAAAGCCACGTACTTTTTCAAAATTGTACATGGCTTTTTCATTTTTTTCTCAAATTGGTGCTTATATGTGCGTTGAAATGTACCTGGAAAAACTCCCGTGCATTAATCTTCATTGTATTAAACACAAAAAAGCCAACCTATTAAGATTGGCTTTTTTGTGACTCCGGCAGGATTCAAACCTGCAACCTTCTGATCCGTAGTCAGATGCACTATTCAGTTATGCTACGGAGCCGTTTGAATTGCGAGTGCAAAGATAAAGATTAATTTTTTATCTACAAGTGTTAGGTAAAAAAAAATCCCCATTTTTTTGGGGATTTTAGTTTATTCTTGGGTGTCAATTCTTCTTTTCTTTTCTTTGATACGAGCTTTTTTACCAGTTAAATCGCGTAGGTAAAAAATACGTGCTCTGCGAACTTTACCTTCCTTAACAACCTCAATCTGATCGATAAATGGTGAATGGAATGGGAAAATTCTTTCAACACCAACACCGCTAGATATCTTTCTAACCGTGAAAGTTTCAGTAGCGCCTGTACCTTTTCTTTGGATAACTACACCACGGTAGTTCTGAATACGCTCTTTGTTCCCCTCGATAATCTTATAGTGAACAACAACAGTATCACCGCTCTTAAAGTCCGGATGCTCTTTCTTTACTGCAAACGACTCTTCAGCTACTTTAATAAGATTCATTTTAGTATATTTTTTTAAGTTTTATTCACAAATGCGGAATATTACTGGCTCCTAAGTCCTAGTAAGAGATTACGCACCAAATAGGCCGCAAAAATATGAAAATTTGATAATTATACCAACTTTTCGGAAAATATTTCTTGTAAAAAGTTAAAAGAAAAGGGGCTTAAGCCCCTTTTCTTTAATGTCCACCAGCATTTTCTGGCACTAATAATTTATTTCCTGTAGCATCAATCACATTCTTTTTCCACCAATCTGGGTATTGTGGATTTTTAACAGGAGCCGGACAAGCATTGTAGGGATTGTATTTAAATCCACCATTCTCCTCTTGCTTAACATTACCATCCATATACTTTACTAGAAGGTATTGGAAAAGTTTTTCCCAGCGATTAACCACATAGTTTCCTGTATTTACAGAGTAATCTGTAATGTATTGAATGGCAAGTCTGGGATCTTGTGCGTAAAGTTCTTTGGCACTTGCGTCAACTATAGGAGAGTTGTTGATAAAGCGGTTCTCAAGTTCGTCCTGTAATTTCTTAACATCCTGATGCATCAAATCGTAACGGAGGTAAACAAAGTTCGATACTTTATTGAATGTCCAGAAAGCACAATCGTCGCAGTAGGTAAGCATATCTCCTTTACCTTCAGCATAAGCCTCTGGTACCGAAGTTGCTCCGCAATACATTGGGAAGTAAACGGTTGAAGCAGCATCGTCAACGCTGAACCAGAAAATTCCACCAATTGGGTTTGGTAACCAGTTACGCGCTTGCGCAACGAACGAGAAGCCGGTTTGTTGGGTTGCAGTAGCACGTTCGTTAACGTATTTTTTACCTTCGTAACTCCATCCTAAAGGTCTCCAGCGGTAAGGTAATCCATGAGGCCCAGCACCGGGATCTTTGCTCATATCATACTCTGTTCCCTCTAAATGATCGCGCATGAAATTCATCATATCTTTAGCAGATAATTTGCGTTCAGGCTTAATATATAAAGGCATACGTTTAGTTAGATTGTGGCCTGTTGCGTAGTCAACATAGTCCCACATGGATTTGTTAACCTCTTTAAAGAATGACCAAACACGAATTTCGCAACCACGAGCAGAACCAAAGTCAAGTGGAGCATAGATATCGGAGAAACTAAATTCTTCGTTCTTACCGTTGAATAGTTTTTTGCTGCGTGCAAAATCAATCACATCATGAGCATATACAACTTCTACCTCTGGGTTAAAAATCTTATCAAGATTTTTTGAACTTATAGATGTAGTTAAGTTCTCCATTTGAAAGGTGGTTATACGAGCATGATTAGCGTGGCCAGAAACGTATCCATCGGGAATACGTATTGCTACCCAAACGGCTCCCTTATTGGCGTTATAAGATTTTTTGGTCTTCTTGTCAACCTTCATATCGGTTCCTTTTCCAATCATCTCAAAAATCCACACCTCGTTGGGGTCTGACACAGAGAAGGATTCTCCTGAACTATAGTATCCATAGGTATTTACTAGCTCTGCCATTACCTTAATAGCTTCGCGGGCAGTTTTTGAACGTTGAAGTGCTAGGTACATCAATGAGCCGTAGTCAATTAATCCTGTGCTATCCTGTAAGGTTTCAATTCCACCATAGGTAGTTTCTCCTATAGAAACCTGGTACTCATTCATGTTTCCAACTACAGAGTATGTATGGGCAACCTGAGGAATTTCGCCCAAATATTTTCCAGTATCCCACTCATAAATTTTCATTAGTGTTCCAGCAGGGTAATCGGCTGCTGGTCTAAAATATAATTCACCGAAAAGATAATGTGAATCTGCTGCGTAGGTAATCATAGTTGAACCATCAACCGATGCACCTTTAGTTACAAGGAAATTGGTACATGCTGATGCTGGTTTTGCTATTAAACCTATTGCAATAACAACAAGCATTTTTACTGTGAGTTTTCTCATAGTTTTGAAGTTTTTAAAATTATCGGAATGACAAACCTAATATTTTTTTGATAAATTTTTGAACCAAGAGTTTAATTTGACCAATTTAATTTGAATGAATTAGTAGTAAAAACAACCGCTAATGGAATTGGTCTTAGCGCCTGTTACAGTGGCGAGAGCGCTATGCTGTTGTTCCATAAAGAGAACTCCTAAAAAGGCAAATATTAACGCCTCTTTAAAGTCGATTGTTTGTGAATCGGGAATTATAACTTCTTTGTTCGATTTTTGCTTAATTAGGCCGATTAGAAAAATATTTTTTGCACCACCCCCTGTAATCAATAAATTATTTCCTTTAATTTTATTGGTAGTGCTTGTTATTTGGTGTGCAATATGCTCATATGATGTTCGCAGCTTATCCTCTAACTTAATATCGGGAGTGCTTATTAGTGGCACTACATTTAACTCGAACCACTCTCGTCCAAGGGATTTTGGAAAATCAGCTTTGTAGTATTCTAAATCGTTTAGTTTTCCCAGAAGTTCATTGCAAACACTGCCTTGCTTGCCAAGTTCTCCATTAAAATCGTATTCCTTGCCCGCTTGGTTCGACAAGTAGTTCAGCAGCATATTGCAAGGCGATACATCGTAGGCAATTCTTTCTAAATTATTGTTGTCGAAACTTAAATTGGCTATTCCTCCTAGGTTAAGGCAAATATCGTATTCTGAGAATAGCAACTTATCTCCAATGGGTACAAGTGGAGCACCTTGTCCACCTCTGCAAACGTCTGATGAACGAAAATCAGAAATGCATGGTATCCCTGTTTCTGTTGAAATGGCGGAACCTTTGCCAATTTGGAGCGTGTATCCATTTTTCGGATTATGGAAAATGGTATGCCCATGCGATGCAATAAATGCAGGCATTCCTTTTGTTTCTTGTATAAATTCTTTTGTGGTTTTTCCTAACCAATGCCCATATTTATAGTCGAGTTCCGTGAGTTGTTCCCCATTTAAGTGAGGCGCACTTTCAAGCAACTCTCTAATAACCTTAGGGTAGGGAAGAGTAACTGCTTTAATTATGGAATATCTCCAAGTTCCATTTTCCTTTTTGTCGAAGGTGCATAAACAAATATCAAGCCCATCCAGCGAAGTGCCAGACATTAATCCGATGCAGGAGTATTGCTTATCCTTGCTGATTTGTAAAACCATTACTTGTTGGAGTAAACGCTGATAATAAGTTTTTTTGATGCTTTCTCAATAAGATTATACAAGGTATTTTTACTGGGGTCGATGTCGTTGTTGATTATTCCATCGAAGAATGATTGATCTAGGGTAATAATTTCTTCAGTGGTTGCATCACCTGTGCAGTTAGCCACCGGAATAATCCCCTTATCGGAGTATATTGTTAAGTTGATAGTAAGTATTGGTTTAATTTCATCACTTTTAAGATGAATAATTTGATTGGCGGAGTCGGGTTGTGATTTGGTAATGTATTTTGCTGAGAACTCAGGACTAAGGTCAATGTCAATTTTAATGTAGTATTTTGATTGCCCTTTGTTGAGGGCTTTATTTATGCCAATATCTGGAAATCCATAGTCGTCGTACGAGAATTTTTTCCCATAAGCATCAAGTGGTAGAAGTATCATTCCCACTTCGTTTTTAAGTTTTTCGCTTATTAAATCCCAAGCAGTGTAAATTATCTGATTGTCAACCCTATTAGCATTCTTATTTTTAGGTTCGTTGAAGTAACCGCTATAAGCATCAACTTTACTCCTATAGTCTGAGTTGATGTTTAACTTCAACGAGATGAGAGAAACCTCCTTTTTTCGATATTTTTGGGCAAATGTACTTTCGGAAATTACTATGCTTACTAGTATTATTGAGAAAATTATTAACTTTTTCATTGGATTTTGTTTTAAATAGTATTGTCTCTCCAAATATAGAACCATTTTCTTTAATAATGGCAATTAAAATGTTAATTAACTGTATTTGTTGTTCTTAGGTGTTTCCAACGGCGATGCGACCAAAGCCAATTTTCTGGATTTTTTCTAATTACCTCTTCTAACTTGTTCATGTATAGCTTGGTTAGTTCTCCATCGGCCATTTTTCTGGGATTTTCGACCAGCGTAGTGAGTTCAATTTCGTAGAAACCTCTTTTAACCCTTTGTATGTCAATAAATATTACAGGATAGTTATGGATTTTTGCATACTTTTCAGGCCCATGAATGCATGCTGTTTCCATATTGAAGAAATTAATCCAGTAGGATAATGAGGTATTGGATGGACTTTGGTCAGCAACCAGCAAGTATATACATTTCTGATTTTGATATTTTTTAAACGTGTCAAATGTACTTGAAGTTGGAGCCATAAGTGTTCCTCGTACGGAACGATTCCACTTCATAAACCAATCGATTAGTTTATTGCTCAATGCTTTGTAAATTGCTATTGGGTAGTGTTTTAACTGGATTCCTGCGGAAATGGCGCCCCATTCCCAATTCCCTGTATGCCCAGCAACACCAATAACGCTTTGTCCATTATTGTAATAATAATCAAGTAATTCCGGATTTAGAATTTTATGTCTTTTAATTATTTTACTATTTCGCATAGTAAAGCCCTTTAGGGCTTCTACGGATATATCTGCTAAGTTTTGGTAGATCCCTTTCTCTAGATTCACAAGTTCTTCTTCACTTTTTTCTGGGAAGGCGAGCCTAAGATTGCTGCGGGTCACTTTTACTCTATACTTAATTACTTTGTGCAGTATAAACGCCATTGCGTTGCTATACTTGTACATTATCCACCAAGGTTGAATGGCAACCAGTAAAATTGATGCGAGAAATAGTATGAAGTAGAATAGAGTTAACAAACTATGTTTTTTGCAAAGTTATTAATTACCAGAAAAACTCACACTTGAATTCTGATTTATTGTTTAGTTTATCAATAACCTCAAGTTTTAACGAATGCCATTTTTGCTTTGCAGTTTTATTACCATTGAGGTTATGGAGTAGTGTGTTTGTTTTTGGATCCCACTCAAAAAGAGCCCAGTTGTTATCGATATAGCCTATATATCCTGAAATGCCCGTACTGTCTTCTACGTGAAATCTGATTTGACTCTCATTCTCAATTCTGATTTTATCGGCAATATTCAAAGGTTTTATTTTTGGTGGAGTCGTGTCCATTGCAACAACATAGTTTCCAAATTTTGAGCACGATGTTTCGAGCGTACCGTCTATAAGTTTAGTGTCGCAGAACTCTGGACCTTTACCATTTAGGTAGGCAATAAAATATTTATCCAGAAGTTTAGAATTTAATGTCGGTTGTTTAATTCGTAATGTGAAACGTTTATGGATTGGAACTTTTGAACTGTTTATCTGATAGATATTTTGATATTTTTCGTTCGAACTTATGGAATGATTGAAGATAATGTTGTGGTATAGCGCATCTTTAGGAATTATTATATCGTAATTATCAGTGTTTATGATATGCTCTTTCTTGTAGTCTAGTAGTATTCCTTTGCCGTTTATGGTAGTTAATTTATTGTTGTTAGGCAAAGGTTCTCCTTTGATAATCAATTCAATGGTAGATGTGTTTTTGTAATGATCATCCAATTTAATGCTTATTCTGTAGGTTTTATTGGCTTCAATATCAATAAATCCCTTGGAATTTTCGGTTTTTAATCCGCTGAACTTATTGTTGTTATCACTCCATAGTTTAACAACTTCATCGTTAGCCAGTATTTTTGTTCTGTAATCAATAACGCTATTCACATACTTGGTTTCGGCAAACGAAAACGAATCCAAATTTAGAGTATAGCTCAAATGGTTGTTAACGGTTTGTGTTATTTGATGGAAGCCACAACGGTTGCTATTCTCATTAATGAAGTCAAATGCCTCAACGCCTATGCCTATTCTGCCTTGAGTTAAAATTGTATCGGAAACCTTGTAGTTATTCTTATTGCGAATAAATTTTAAGTTAGTGCGATTGAGGCTATCCATTAAGTAGCCAACACTATCGATTTGATATAGATAAACAGCTTTAATTGTTGGGGCTGAAGTGTCGGCACTTTTCCAACTAGGGAAAAATTTTAAAGGAGCAATTGGTGCTTGCGATGCGGTATGCCTAACCTCGTAATGGAGATGTGGTCCTCCCGACGATCCTGAGTTGCCTGATAACGCAATTACTTCGCCTTTTTCAACGGTTATCTCATCTCTCTTAGGGAAGAATTCAACCTCAAACGACTTCAGTGCATACTGCTCCCTCTCCACATACTTTGCAATTTTATCACTAAACCCATTAAGGTGAGCGTAAACAGTGGTAAGTCCATTGGGGTGTTCAATGTAGATAGTTTTTCCAAAACCTACAGGGCTAACCTTAATTCTTGACACAAAGCCTTTTTCGGAAGCGTAAATCCTATAACCCGTTTTACCGGCAGTTCTAAAATCGACTCCAGAGTGAAAGTGGTCAGTCCGAATTTCGCCAAATGACCCCGATATTGCAAGTGGTATAGCAAGCGGGTTGAATAGTTCAACGTTTTGACCAAGTAATGAATTGTAAAACAGAACTATACTTAATGATAATGTTAAAAATTTTGAGCGGAGAAACCTTTGCATCATAAACCGTTTTAAAGCCCTCAAATATATAAATCTTAAAGGACTTATGAATAGTTTACGGCTTTTTAAAAGCCTAAAAGTCTAATTCTTTTACTTTTAGCAATTAACGTTACACTTAGTGTCATAAAATTTTGTTTTTGATTTACCAATGATTAATTTTGTAGAACTTTATATGAGATATGAACGTTGACACAAGCGAAATAAGTAGCAAAATTAAACAAAAGATTCAGATACTTGTTTTTACCTATGAGAGGATAAAGCAGGATTATGAATTGCTTAAAGCTCAAAAGGCTGAGTTAGAGAATAAACTTAAAGCCAAAGAGCAAGCTTTTCAAGAGCTTGAGGAACGTTATTCTCGCTTAAAGTTGGCTAAGGCAGTTGAGGCATCCGATGCTGAAGTGCACGAGGCCAAAATTAAGGTTAACCGTATGGTGCGGGAAATTGACAAATGTATTGCTTTACTAAACAGATAGGCCAAGTATTGCTATAATGGAGGATAAATTTTCAATAAAAGTAAATGTTGCCGATAGGTATTATCCACTAAAGATTGAAAGATCTGATGAGGAGAAAATACGCAAGGCAGCAAAAATGATTAACGATAAAGTTCTCCAGTATAAGCAACGCTACACCGATAAGGATGTTCAGGATTTTTTGGCTATGGCAGCCTTGCAGTTTGTGATTAAACTTATTGAGTGTGAGGGAAAATTCGATAGTACAACTGTAACAGAGGAATTATCGGAGTTGGACGAATGGCTAGGTTCCTATATTGAAAAGCAAAACTTAAGTTCTTTCAAATAGCATTGCCCGCATTATTGCCTTAATATTTTTGCGAAACTCAACACTACAAAACTTGGAGTAGGACTCGTTCTGTCAAAGACAGGCCTTTTCACCGCTAGTTCGGGATTCCTGTTTGGGACGTTGGAAGTCTGACACAGATGGCCGCTCCACCCATGTTGAATTGGGGTTTCTACATAAAATTAGGGCGTAATGCGGGTTTTTTATATATTAACATTAAATAAATTTATTATGGGAATAAACATCATAATTGCAGCCTCAACCTTCATACTAGGTGGGTTTTTATCGTACTTGCTTTGGAGCAAGTTGCTTGCAAGCAAGCGCAATAAGATTGTACAAGAAGCAGAAACAGAGGCAGAGGTAATTAGAAAAGAAAAGATTTTACAAGCTAAAGAGAAGTTCTTACAGCTCAAAACTGAACACGAGAAAGTTATAACTGAGAAAAACTCAAGAATAGCCCAAACTGAGAATAAGATTAAGCAACGAGAGGTGCTTATAACTCAAAAAATTGAGGAACTTCAACGTAAGCATAAGGAGGTAGATGTTATTCGAGAGAATTTGAATGCTCAGGTGGAACTTATTGAAAAGCGTTCAGAGGAGCTGGACAAAATGCATAAAACTCAGGTTGATAAGTTAGAGGCTATTTCGGGTCTTTCTGCAGAAGATGCTAAAACACAATTAATTGAATCGTTGAAGGCTGAGGCTAGAACTTCTGCGATGTCATACATCAATGAGATTGTTGATGAAGCCAAAATGACTGCAGCTAAGGAATCTAAGAGAATTGTAGTTCAAACCATTCAGCGTGTTGCCACAGAGGCTGCAATTGAAAACTCGGTTACGGTTTTCAATATTGATTCTGACGAAATTAAGGGTAGAATTATTGGACGCGAGGGTAGGAATATTCGTGCTTTAGAAGCAGCAACTGGCGTTGAAATTATTGTTGACGATACCCCTGAGGCTATTATCCTTTCAGCTTTCGATCCTGTTCGTAGGGAAATTGCCCGTTTGGCTTTACACCAGCTCGTTACCGATGGTAGGATTCACCCTGCACGCATTGAGGAGGTTGTTCAAAAAGTACAAAAACAGGTTGAAGACGAAATTGTAGAGGTAGGTAAACGCACAACTATTGATTTAGGTATCCATGGTTTGCATCCTGAGTTAATTCGTTTGGTCGGTAAAATGAAGTATCGTTCCTCTTACGGACAAAATCTACTGCAGCACTCGCGCGAGGTGGCAAACCTTTGTGCTATCATGGCATCAGAACTAGGGTTAAATCCAAAAGTTGCTAAACGTGCAGGGTTATTACACGATATAGGTAAGGTGCCCGATGATGAGCCTGAATTGCCACACGCAGTTTTGGGTATGAAATTGGCTGAGAAGTATAAAGAGAAACCAGAGATTTGCAACGCCATTGGTTCTCACCACGACGAAGTAGAGATGACAACCTTGTTTGCGCCGATTGTTCAAGTTTGCGATGCTATTTCTGGCGCTCGTCCTGGTGCGCGTCGTGAGGTGGTAGAATCTTATATTAAGCGTTTGAAGGAGATGGAGGATATGGCGTTGTCCTATCCCGGAGTTCTCAAAACATTCGCAATTCAAGCAGGTAGAGAATTACGTGTAATTGTTGGAAGTGAAAAGATTTCCGACGATGAAGCAAATAAACTATCATTTGAGATTGCCAAAAAGATACAGGATGAAATGACATATCCTGGTCAAGTGAAAATTACGGTCATTCGGGAAACCCGAGCCATAAGTTACGCTAAATAAATAACTTAAGCCTGCGGTTGCAGGCTTTTTGCTTTAAACATTGTATAACTATGGAAAACAGGAATATTCAGATGTGCGACCTTAAAGGTCAATACAACAAAATTAAATCAGAAATTGATACAGCAATTCATCAAGTAATAGATAGCGCTGCATTTATAAAAGGTAAAGAGGTTAATCAATTTCAAGATGATTTAGCAAAATACCTTGGTGTAAAACACGTTATCGGGTGTGCAAATGGTACCGATGCTTTACAAATAGCACTAATGGCTTTGGGGCTAAAGCCTGGAGATGAGGTTATTACTCCCGATTTTACTTTTATAGCAACAGTGGAGGTTGTTGCTCTTTTAGGCATGATTCCTGTTTTAGTAGATGTTGATCCTACTAGTTTTACAATTGATATAAAGAAATTGGAGGAGGCTATAACTCCTAAAACAAAGGCAATTATACCTGTTCACCTATTTGGACAATGCGCCAATATGGATGAAATAATGCGTATTGCCAATAAACATAACATTTTTGTTGTTGAGGATAATGCTCAAGCATTAGGCTCCAATTACTATTTGGCTAACGGAACAACAGTAAAAGCAGGGACCATTGGCGATATTGGAACTACCTCGTTTTTCCCCTCTAAAAATCTTGGATGCTATGGTGATGGTGGTGCATTATTTACCAATAATGACGATTTAGCCAACGAAATTCGCTCTATTGCAAACCATGGAATGAAAGTGCGTTATCATCATGATAGGATAGGAGTTAACTCAAGGCTCGATACAATTCAGGCTGCCATACTCTCCATTAAACTTAAATACCTTGAGCAGTACAATACTGCAAGAATATCTGCTGCCGATTTTTACGATTCTAAGTTAAAGTCCTGTTCCCATTTGGTTGTCCCTAACCGGGTAAAATGGAGTAATCATATTTTTCATCAATACACACTTAGAGTTATAGATGCCAATAGAGATGATTTAATAAAGCACTTGGCCTCATTCGGAATACCATCAATGGTTTATTATCCAGTTCCTCTACATATACAGAAAGCTTTTGAACCTTATCGAACTTTTAATGGTAATTCATCTTATCCAGTGTCCGATTCCCTTGCAAATAGTGTAATTTCATTACCTATGCATACCGAAATGGATGAGGCGACCCTTAATTTTATTTGCGATAAGGTACTTTCGTTTTTCAAATAAACTATATTTGATAAAATTTATACGGATGGAAACAAACTTTTTTGCTCATGAAACCGCCGTAATAGATAGTGGTTCTGAGGTAGGCAGAGGAACAAAGATTTGGCACTTTAGCCATATTATGACTGGATGTGTAATTGGCGAAAATTGCAATATTGGGCAAAATGTGGTAGTATCTCCTGGCGTAACTTTAGGTAAGAATGTAAAGGTGCAGAACAATGTGTCGATATATACTGGTGTTATTTGCGACGATGATGTTTTCTTAGGTCCATCAATGGTTTTTACTAATGTAATAAATCCGCGTAGCGCTGTTAATCGCAAAAGCGAGTATATGAAAACGCATGTAAAGAAATCGGCAACAATTGGTGCAAATGCAACTATTGTGTGTGGTATTACTTTAGGTGAATATAGTTTTGTTGGAGCAGGTGCTGTGGTTACGAAAGATGTTAAGTCCTATGCTTTAGTGGTTGGCAATCCTAGCCGTCAGATTGGCTGGATGAGTGAATTTGGACATAGGCTTGAATTTGATGAGAATAACATTGCAATTTGTCCTGAGAGTGGACAGAAATATAGGTTAGAAGGAGAAAATGTTTCTAGAATTGAATAAACTATGAAGAATTTTGCATTAATTGGTGCTGCTGGGTTTATTGCACCGCGTCATTTAAAAGCTATAAAGGAAACCAATAATAATTTGCTTGCGGCCCTTGATAAGCATGATTGTGTTGGAATTATGGATAGTCATTTCCCTAATGCTGATTTTTTTGTAGAGTATGAGCGTTTCGATAGGCATATTGACAAATTAAAACGCCAAGGAACTAAAATAGATTATGTAAGTATTTGTACTCCAAACTATTTGCACGATTCTCATATCCGTTTTGCTCTTCGCCATGGGGCTGATGCCATATGTGAAAAACCAATTGTTTTGAATCCATGGAATATTGATGCTTTACAGGAGATTGAGCAAGAAACTGGTCGAAAAGTAAACACTATTCTACAGTTACGATTGCACCCTGCCATTATAGAACTTAAAAATAGAATTGAGCAGGGACCAAAGGATAAAATTTATGATATAGATTTAACCTACATCACTAGTCGTGGGCGTTGGTATTTTATCTCGTGGAAGGGTGATATTCAAAAGTCGGGCGGAGTAGCCACCAATATTGGTGTGCATTTTTTTGATATGCTTACTTGGATTTTTGGTGATGTTAAGGATAATAAAGTTCATGTATCAAACCCCGACAAGGCTGCAGGATACTTGGAACTCGAAAGGGCTAGGGTACGTTGGTTTTTAAGTGTTGATTATAACGATATTCCTCAGAATATTAAGGATAAAGGACAACGCACATTCCGTTCTATTACTATTGAAAATCAGGAGTTAGAATTCAGCGAGGGTTTTACCGATTTGCATACCAATAGTTACAAGGGAATATTGGCTGGAAATGGGTTTGGTTTAGCCGATGCAAAAAAATCGATACAAACAGTTTATAGCATAAGAAACACCTCGCCACTTGGTTTGGTTGGCGATTATCATCCATTTTGTAAAAATATCTTATAAATCTGTAAAATATGTATCAGGAACTGTTAGCAAAGAAAGAGAAACTGGCTGTAATTGGGCTTGGATACGTAGGACTTCCAATTGCCCTTGAGTTTGCTAGAAAATTATCCGTAATAGGTTTCGACATTAAACCCGATAGGGTTGAATTAATGAAAAAGGGTATTGACCCGAGCCGTGAACTCGATTCTGATGCATTTGCTGGGTGTGATATTGAGTACACAGCAAATCTAGACGATATCAGAAAGGCAAAATTCTATGTTGTTGCAGTTCCTACACCAATTGATGAGCACAATTTACCTGATTTAAAGCCCTTGCTTGCTGCAACACGAACGGTTGGCCAAGTTTTAAAAAAAGGTGATTATGTGGTTTATGAATCAACCGTATACCCTGGATGCACAGAGGAGGATTGTGTACCATTGTTGGAAGAGTTATCTGGGCTAAAATATATTACTGATTTTAAGGTTGGTTTTTCTCCTGAGAGAATCAATCCTGGCGACAAGGAGCATACTTTAACAACTATCAAGAAGGTTACATCCGGTTGTGATGCCGAATCGTCGGAAGAGATTGCTAAAACTTACGAATTAATTATAAAAGCAGGCATTCATCGTGCTAGTTCTATAAAAGTTGCAGAGGCTGCTAAAATCATTGAGAATACTCAGCGCGATATCAATATCGCTTTCATGAATGAACTCTCAATAATATTTAACCGTATGGGAATAAATACCTTTGAGGTTTTGGAGGCTGCCGGCACAAAATGGAATTTTCTTAGATTTTTCCCAGGTTTAGTAGGCGGACATTGCATAGGTGTTGATCCATACTATCTTGTATATAAGGCTAAAGAGGTAGGGTATCATCCCCAAATAATAAGTGCTGGGCGATTTATTAACGACTCAATGGGTGGTTATGTGGCCAAGCAAACTGTAAAAAAAATAATTACAGCAGACAAGAACCCTAAGGATGCTCGCGTGCTTATCATGGGTGTTACATTCAAGGAGAATGTTAGTGATATCCGAAATTCCAAGGTGGTAGACATCTATAATGAGTTAAAATCTTTTGGAATTGATAAAATTGATGTTGTTGATGCTTTTGCAGATGCTCACGAGGTTAAGGAGGAGTATGGTTTTGATATGGCAAACGAACAAACAGGAATGTACGATGCAATTATTGTGGCAGTGAGTCATTATCAATATTTAAATTTAACAGAATCGTGGTTTAAGCAATATGCGAGTGAACGATGCGTTTTTGTGGATGTAAAGGGTGTGTTTCGTTCTAGAATTAGTGAATTAACCTATTGGAGTTTATAATTTTTAATTTTAATTGATTTTTTATGTTGCAAGTTAAAAATATCTGCTGTATTGGCGCTGGTTACGTAGGTGGACCTACAATGGCTGTAATAGCCCTTAAAAATCCTAATATCAAGGTAAATGTTGTTGATATAAATTCCGATAGAATTGCCGCCTGGAATACTGACGATTTACCAATCTATGAACCCGGATTACTTGACGTAGTTAAACAAGCAAGAGGCAGAAACCTTTTCTTTAATACCGACATTGAAACCGGTATCAAAGAGGCTGATATGATATTTATTAGCGTTAATACTCCTACAAAAACATTTGGGGTTGGTAAAGGCCGTGCTGCCGATTTGCGTTTCGTAGAATTGTGCGCAAGGCAAATTGCCCAACTTTCAACTACCGATAAAATTGTTGTCGAAAAATCAACATTACCCGTTAGAACTGCTCAAGCGGTTAAAACAATACTTTCAGAAACAGGTAATGGCATAAAGTTTCAGGTGCTATCGAATCCCGAGTTTCTTGCAGAGGGAACTGCTATTCAAGATCTTATGCAGCCAGATAGAGTTCTTATTGGAGGAGATCAAACTCCAGAAGGCTTAGCCGCAATAGAGGCATTAACGTCTGTTTATGCTAGTTGGGTTGCTAGGGAGCGAATCATTCAAACCCGCCTATGGTCATCGGAATTATCAAAGTTAACTGCAAACGCATTTCTTGCACAGAGAATATCATCAATCAATAGCATTTCTGCTCTTTGTGAGGTTACCGGTGCCGATGTAGATGAGGTTGCCTATGCAATAGGTTCTGATAGTAGAATTGGTTCGAAATTCTTGAAATCATCCGTCGGTTTTGGAGGTTCTTGTTTTCAAAAAGATATCTTAAACCTAGTTTACTTGTGTGAGTACTTTGGTTTACCCGAGGCAGCAGCATACTGGGAGCAGGTTATTATTCTTAATGACTACCAGAAGCGTAGGTTTGCAATGAATATTATTCAAACACTTTTCAATACGGTGTCGGGTAAGAAAATAGCAATGCTTGGATGGGCATTTAAGAAGGACACCAACGATACACGCGAGAGCGCGGCCATTTACGTTTCTGACCATCTTCTGAATGATATGGCAAATGTTTATGTTTTTGATCCTAAAGTGCCTGAAAAAGAAATGTATGACGATCTGGATTATCTTGGTACAAGATCCAAGGATGAAAATCGCAAGTTGTTAAAAGTTGTAAATGACCCTTACGAGGCTTGTAAAGGAGCGCATGCTATTGCCGTAATTACTGAGTGGGATGAGTTTAAAACATACGATTGGAAAAGAATTTATGATGGAATGATGAAACCTGCTTTCATTTTTGATGGTCGGAATATACTTGATCATAAAAAATTAATGGAAATAGGATTTAAAGTTAAGGCTATTGGTAAATCGTATTAATCCTTGGTATTTCTATAAATCGAGACAATTGTATCCTAATTAGCTATGGCAAAAATCTTAGTAACAGGAACTGCTGGCTTTATTGGATTTCATCTTGCTCAAAAGTTGATAGAGCGGGGCGATGAGGTTGTGGGGTTGGATTGTATAAACGACTATTACGATATAAATCTAAAATACTCACGACTTCATAATACAGGAATAGAAAAGGATAAAATTACCTACGGGAAATTTGTTCAGAGTTCAAAGTATAAGAACTATAAATTTATTCAGTTAAAGCTTGAGGACAGAGATGCTATTCTAAAACTTTTTACTGAAGAAAGATTCGATAAAGTTTGCAATCTTGCAGCTCAGGCTGGGGTTAGGTATAGTATTCAAAATCCATTTACTTATATCGATAGTAATATTAATGGGTTTCTTAATATTCTTGAAGGATGTAGGCATAACAATATAAAACATCTAGTGTACGCCAGTAGTTCTAGTGTATATGGTTTGAATGAGAATATGCCTTTCTCCACAACTCATAATGTTGACCACCCAATTAGCCTTTATGCTGCAAGCAAAAAGAGTAACGAGCTTATGGCTCATACTTACAGTTACTTATATGGTATTCCAACAACCGGTTTGCGATTCTTTACAGTATATGGACCTTGGGGACGACCCGATATGGCTCTTTTTATTTTCGCGAAAGCAATAACCGAGGGTAAATCCATTGATGTTTTCAACAATGGTAATATGCAACGCGATTTTACTTATGTTGATGATATAGTGGAGGGGATAACTCGTGTTATAGACAACCTTGCTCGTAAAGATGATAAGTGGTCTGGAAAAGAACCTAACCCCGGCACATCGGTTGCTCCATACAAGATCTATAATATTGGGAATAGTTCTCCTGTGAAACTATTAGATTTTATAGAGGCTATAGAGAACGCATTAGGTAAAAAAGCCATTAAAAATTTTTTACCCTTACAGGCTGGAGATGTTCCTGCAACTTGGGCAGATGTTGATGATTTAGTTGAGAATTTAGGATATAAACCACAAACAACCATTCAGTATGGTATAAATCAGTTTATTGAATGGTATAAAGACTTTTATCTAAGCAGATAATTATGAAGCACCCATGTTTTGAAAAGCAAAAAAACACTAGTAATAAATTTACCCAAATGGGTGTTCCATTAAACCTTAAAAATTAAAACTTATCAAGATGAAAGGGATAGTACTTGCAGGAGGAGCAGGAACACGTCTGTATCCAATTACAAAAGGAGTTTCCAAACAGATGCTTCCTATCTATGACAAACCAATGATATATTATCCTATATCCGTTTTAATGCTAGCAGGTATTCGGGATATTTTGATAATATCAACACCCGAGGACTTACCCCATTTTAAAAGGTTGCTAGGCGATGGTTCTGATTTTGGTGTATTTTTTTCCTATGCAGAGCAACCAAAGCCAGAAGGGTTGGCGCAAGCATTCATTATTGGAGAGAAATTTATTGGGGATAATGATGTCTGCATGGTTTTGGGCGATAATATATTTTACGGGCATGGTTTTTCTGAACTCTTGAAGAGAGCAAAGAGTAACGTTGAAGTAAATAGAAAGGCTACCGTTTTTGGCTATTATGTTAACGATCCTGAGCGTTACGGTGTTGCTGAGTTCGATTCAGTAGGTAATGTTGTTTCTATCGAAGAAAAGCCTAAACAGCCAAAATCGAACTATGCCGTAGTAGGACTTTATTTTTACACCAATGATGTTGTTCGTATCGCCAAAGCTATTAAGCCTTCGGCTAGGGGCGAGTTAGAAATTACAACCGTTAATCAGGTCTACCTTAAAAACGATCAACTTGGTGTTGAATTGATGGGTCGAGGTTTCGCCTGGCTTGATACTGGCACACACGATTCGTTAATTGAAGCAAGTAATTTTGTGGAAACTATTGAGCATAGGCAAGGACTAAAGATTGCTTGTTTGGAGGAGATTGGATTTGAGAAAGGTTGGCTAACAAAAGAAAAAATGCTCGAGGTCGCAAAGCCAATGGAGAAGAATCAATATGGACAGTATTTAATCAAATTAGCAAATACAAAATAATGAAAAACATACTTATTACCGGAGGTGCAGGTTTTATAGGTTCTCACGTAGTGAGACTTTTTGTGAAGAAATACCCCAACTATAAAATTATAAATCTTGATAAATTAACCTATGCAGGTAATTTAGAGAATTTGACTGATATTGAAAATGCTCCGAATTATAAGTTTATAAAGGCTGATATTTGCGATTATTCTCAATTATTAACAATTTTTTCTGAAAATAATATTGATGGAGTAATCCATTTAGCAGCTGAATCGCACGTTGATCGCTCAATTACCGATCCTTTTGCTTTTGCTCAAACAAATGTAATGGGAACCTTGGCATTGCTTCAAGCTGCAAAGGAAAGTTGGAAGGGTAATATGGATGGTAAATTATTTTACCATGTATCCACTGATGAAGTTTATGGATCGTTAGAAAATGAAGGTTTTTTTTATGAAACAACACCTTATAGCCCACAGTCTCCCTACTCTGCTTCAAAAGCAAGTAGCGATCACTTTGTAAGAGCCTATGGTAATACTTTTAAACTGCCATTTGTTATTACAAATTGTTCTAACAATTATGGCCCCAATCAATTCCCCGAGAAACTTATTCCTCTTTTTATCAATAATATTAGAAACAATAAACCACTTCCGGTTTACGGCAAGGGTGAGAATGTAAGGGATTGGCTTTATGTAATTGACCATGCTAATGCAATCGATAAGGTTTTTCATAGTGGTAAGGTCGGTGAAACTTACAATATTGGTGGATTTAACGAATGGAAAAACATTGAATTAATAAAAGTGATTTGTAAGGTGATGGATAAGAAATTAGGAAGGGCGTTTGGTACTTCCGAAAAACTAATTACTTATGTTACTGATAGAGCTGGTCACGATTTAAGATATGCCATAGATGCCACCAAAATAATGAATGAGTTAGGTTGGAAGCCTTCGCTTCAGTTTGAGGAGGGAATAGAGTTAACTATCGATTGGTATATTCAAAATGAGGACTGGTTAAATCATGTTACAAGTGGCAATTACCAAAATTACTATGTCGAAATGTATAGGAATAGATAATTCTTGACCAAATCCTCTCTTTCTTGAAGTATATAATAATTTTGTTAATACACTATTAGTAATTTATTTTTAGTGACAGATTTATATCTAACTCGGTTTTGTAAGATTAATATTTTCAAAAGTATAACTACCACTGGTGTCATACTTTTGAAAGTATTGTTTTCTCGCTTAATTAAATAAACGGCATGATAGAATTTATTGGAAATTTAATCAACAATGCATAAAATTCTTGTTACAGGTGGCGCTGGGTATATAGGTTCGCATACAGTTTTAGAGTTGATGAATTCTGACTACGAGGTTGTGATTGTTGATAATTTCTCCAATTCTAATCCAAAATCAATTGATGGTATTGAGCGTATTGTTGGTCGGAGACCAGTATTGATTGAGGCAGATTGTTCAGATTACACCCAAATGCTGGAGTTATTCAAAAAGCATAATGATATTGAAGGAATTGTCCATTTTGCAGCGTTAAAGGCTGTAGGCGAGAGCGTTGAAAAACCACTGTCTTATTACAAAAACAATACACTCTCTATTATAAATTTATTGTCATTGTTAAGGGAGTTTGGTGGTAAGCATTTTGTGTTTTCAAGTTCATGTATGGTTTATGGTCAACCCGATATCTTACCTGTTACCGAGTTGACACCACTTAAACCTGCGTTATCTCCCTACGGTAATACGAAAAAGATTGGAGAGGATATTATTAAGGATGCAGTTTTGGCTAACACCAATATTTCAGCAATAGCTTTGCGGTATTTTAATCCGATTGGAGCGCATCCTTCCACAGAGATTGGTGAGTTGCCTCTAGGCAAGCCCGATAACTTAGTACCATTTATTACACAAACTGCTGCTGGCATACGTCCAAAACTTCAGATATTTGGAGATGACTACGATTCGTCCGATGGAACAGCCATTCGTGATTATTTCCACGTGATGGATTTAGCCAAAGCGCATGTTTTAGCACTAGATAGACTTTTTAAGGGTTCTAACAAAAGTAACTTCGAAGTTTTCAATGTTGGTGCGGGAAAAGGCGTAACAGTGCTGGAGATTGTTAAGGCGTTCGAGAGAGTTTCGGGAGTGAAGTTAAACTACGAGATTGTTGGACGTAGAGCAGGAGACCCTGATAAGGTTTGGGCTGACACTTCATTGGCTGAAAGTGAATTGGGTTGGAAAGTTAAAAGTACCCTGGAAGATGCTTTATTAACCGCTTGGAACTGGGAAAAGAAGGTTCGAGGGATTTAATCCGTGATTTTATAAGAGATCCCGTCATGCTGAACTTGTTCAGCATCCCTCTGAATAAAGGAAGACCCTGAAACAAGTTCAGGGAGACAGGTTATCATTGAACAACTTAAGAGGAGCATCCGCTCCTTTTGTCGTTTATGTTTATCAGCATCAAAATAAATCCTAATGAATCGGTTGAAATAGGGTAATTTTGACCGCCAATATTTTGGCAAATTTGTTTAATAACTTAAATCATTTAAAATGAACAAAAAGTATTTAGTTAATGAGCAGTTCGGCTATTTCAGAAAATGGTCGAACAAGAATTACAGCGTTTTTAGCAGTATTAAAAAGGTTGTGCTAATTGGTGTTTTGCCTTTAACCTACAATCTTTTGGCTATGCCAATGGCTACGTTCGGACAGAGTGACACTGTGTCGATAAGTAAAAATGTGGACATCAATGAGGTTGTAATAAACGCTAACCGCAAAGCGTCTACCTACTCAGAGCTTACTAGGGTAGTAAGAGTTGTATCGCGCGATGAGTTGGGGACGCAGCAGGCCACATCGTTACAGGAGATACTGGAACGTGTGGCATCGGTTGATATCAGGCAGCGCGGAGGCCACGGTGTTCAGGCCGATATTAATTTCCGCGGAGGTACTTTCGACCAAACATTAGTTCTTTTAAATGGAGTAAACATCAGTGACCCGCAAACAGGGCACCACAGTATGAATATTCCAATCAGCATTGAGTCAATTCAACGAATTGAAATTCTTCAAGGTCCAGGAGCTCGCGAGTTCGGCCAAGGTGCATTTGCAGGAGCAATCAACATTATCACTGAGCCCGAAAATCAAAACAATATTCAGCAATCTACTTTTGCTGGCAATTATGGTCTATTTAAAACCAGCCTCAGTAGCAATTTTGGAACAAAGCAGTTCCGAACATTCATTGCAACCTCATACGATAAATCCGATGGGTATATTCAGAATACCGACTTTGCAAGTACCAATATTTACCTACACTCAACTTTAAAGTCTAGGGTAGGCCAATTCTCTTTATTTTCGGGTTATCAGGACAAAGGGTTTGGCTCCAATAGTTTTTACACGGCCAAGTATCCTAATCAGTACGAGGCTACTAAATCGTTACTTGGCGGTTTAAAATATCAAAAGGAGATAAACCAGATTAATATTGGATTTGATGCTTACTACAGAACACACCTTGATAGATTTGAACTATTTAGGGATAATCCTGCCGTATGGTACACCGGCCATAATTATCACAAAACTGATGTTTATGGTGTAAAACCAACATTCCAGTTTGCTAATAAGGATAGCAAAACGGTGCTTGGTGTAGAGCTGCGAAGGGAAGAAATTTTAAGCAATAAACTTGGCGATTCGCTTGTTAATCCAATAGCGGTTTGGGGTGAGGATAGCATATTCTACTACAAAGGTGGAAGTCGAAATATGCTAAACGCTTTTTTGTCGGAAACTCTTTATTTGGGAGATTTTATTGTTGCAGGGGGCATTCAGTATTCTTATAATAATAAGTTTAATAGTATTTGGACTTGGGGAGGTGATATTTCATACTTGCTTAACCAAAATCTCAGGTTCTTTTCATCTGTTAATAGGACATTCCGTACTCCAACTTATACCGATTTATACTATGAGGGAGCAACCAATATAGGCAATCCAAATCTAAATCCGGAGTTTGCTACAACCTATGAGTTTGGAACAAAGTATAATAGTAAATTAATTTCTGCTCAGATAGCAGCATTTTACCGTAAAGGTGAAGATATTATCGACTGGGTAAAAGGCGCAACAGATACTAAATGGCGTACAGTTAACTATACCGATTTGAGCACTTATGGTGCTGATTTCTCGGCTCGTTTTAACCTTGAGGAACTAACCCCTTTAGTTAAAACTATATCTATAAACTACTCTTATGTGACTTCCGATACTGTTGGAGGAGATTTGGATTCCTACTATGTTTTAGATTTCCTAAAGCATAATCTCTCAGTAAACTTTAGCCATAAAGTTACCAATATGTTTAGTTTTAGCTGGAGTGCGAGGTATCAGGATAGGAATGGACAGTACTCCAATGCATCAAGCATAAAGGTTGATTATCCATCGTTCTGGTTATTTGATGCAAGGTTAACTTTTGAGCGGAATATGGTTAAAATTTTTGTTGATGCATCGAATATTTTCGATAAAAAATACGTTGATATTGCCAATGCTCAGCAACCTGGCAGATGGCTGGGAGCAGGATTGGTTTTAAAAATTGACTTGTAGGAAAACATTTTCATATTTTGATAAAAATCAGTTTTGACAGAACTAAACATTTTATTTACTTTGTAGTTGATAGTATAAACCCAAAAACGTTTAAAAAAATGAAGAAAATTAGTGTTTTAATGATGAGCATCGTATTAGTTGGTGCTGTTGCTTTAACTTCTTGTGGTTCTAAAGAAACTAAGGCTGAAGCTACAACAGAATGCTGTGAGAAGAAAGATTCATCTGCTTGCTGCGAAAAGAAAGATAGCACAGCTTGTACAGAGAAAAAAGATAGCTGCAATAAACCTTGCGAAGGACACAATGCAGATAGCACTAAAAAATGTGCTGAGCACAAAAACTAATAATTAGTGTTTTTAAAAATAAAAAGCTAACCTAAATGGTTAGCTTTTTTAGTTTTTAGCATTTGACTATCGAATAAAATTCATAATAAACCCAGTTACCACTTTGCCCGATTCGTAGTTAAGTTCGGAACCCCTTAAACTATGAGGGATTGAGAAGATGACAATAGTAACAATTGATGCTATTACTGTAGCCCAAGGTCTATCTTTTTTCCAGTTCATCGCTACAGCAAACATCCACGCTACAAATGCAATAAGAGTTTTGTTGTCGGTTAGGTCGTGGCCTAATGGGAAACCTGTCCAGGCTTGACCAAAAGCATTGTACTGTACAATTGGGCCAAGAATAAAGCCCCCTACAAACATCATTGCTATAGCAATTAAACCGTAGGTTTTGAATGATTTCACCTTGAATGCTGCTGTTAGTCCTGCGATATTTGAGAGCATCATTGCAAAAAACATAATGAAGATGTGAGGAATTAAAGCCCACGCAGGTACGGGGTCTTTGAAGCGGATTATTATTGGTTCTTCTTTGAAAAGAGGGATGTTCTGGGTTTCGGTACTTATCTCTATATAGTACTCCAACTTTCCCGCAGCAGGCATTTTAGGCAAAAGTGCTTCAAATTTACCGTTATCGGACTTTATAAATTGCACTTGGGTAAAATCATCGTTGGTGGGGTAACGTCTAAAGTTTAGCGTTGCATTTGCAGTATCGGGCAATACTAGCCATACAATACAATCCATTGTACTCTCTCCGCTACGTGGCAATTTAGCCTTATAGGTTGAGTCTTCAATTTTGTACTCTACACGTTTTGGGTGGGTTGGACCTGTTAAACGCTGAAAAACAGCTGCAGAAAGTGTTATTATAACAGCAAAAATCCAAAGTAAAACTCGTTTTAACATAGATGTTTAGTTAAAAGTTGGGAAATATAATAATTGAAATAAACCTAATCACTCAATTTCTCAATAACCTATTCACTCAATTACCAGGTAGCTATAGATTAACCGTCAAGGTTACTTTCTCGTTATTTCTTACAACAACAACCGTGGCTGTGGTATCGGGCTTTAATTCCGATAATCTTTCCATGTAGTCGTTAATGTTGGTTACGGGCTTGCCGTTTATTGAGACAATTACATCGCCATTCTTCATTCCAGCCTTAGCCGCAGGCTTATCATCGGTAACCCCAATAGCTTTTAACCCATTGGTTGATGAGCCGCTAACATCAGGGATGATACCCAGGGTAACCTTTAACTTACCATTATTGCGCGAAGGCATCATCCTGCTTCCAGACTTGGTGAATGTTAGCGAACTATCCATATTGGCAAGTTTGTGTGCCAATCGGTAGGTGTAATCGGTTACTTTTTGCATACCCTCGGCGTTGATTTTATCAATATCGTCGAACGGCGTATGGTAATCTAAATGAATTCCAGTGGTGATGAAAAACACAGGAATATTCTTGGCGTAGAACGATGCGTGGTCCGATGGACCAAATCCGCTTGGAGTAAGTCCCAACTTAAAAGTACTATCAGCGTTGAGTTCATTAAGAATCTGCTCCGATTGAACCGAGGTTTTTGTACCGCTTATCTCCAGTTTGTTCTCAACTAATCGTCCAACCATATCAAGGTTAATCATCGCCTTAATGTTTGAAACGGGAATTATGTCGGACTCCACAAAGCGCTGCGAGCCGACTAGCCCCATTTCCTCTGCTCCAAATGCTATGAAAACAATACTGCGCTTGATATTTTTGCGTTCTGAGGCAAACTTCTGAGCAATTTCAAGTATTGCTGATATACCCGAGGCATTATCATCGGCACCGTTATGAACGGCAACAGTATCAGGCATTCTGCTATTTGCATTCTTTCCACCTAATCCCAAATGGTCGTAATGACCACCAATCACAATGTACTCATCGGATAGTTCAGGGTCAGTTCCACGGAGCATTGCAACAACATTCTGTGTATTTAACTCCTCGAACGATTTGCCAACCTTTCCGCAAATAGTTACGGGGAGTTTCTGGTAGATATTTTGGTTTCCTGATTTTATATGTTGTTTAATTGAAGGAATATCACCCAGATTCTTAAGAAGATTTTCCGAAGATTTTTTGTTTAAGATAAAAATAGGCATCCCATAATCCTTCGCATTATTCTCCAACGAAATGGTATTGTTCTTGTCATCATCATTTAAAATAATGATACCAGCGGCGCTTTGTTCCTTGGCAATATCAATTTTTCGAAAATCGAAAAGTTCCATTTCATTTTCATTCTTTGAGGTGTCCTCGTTTTTAAAGAAAACAGCCCACTTTCGCTTTACATCCACATTATCATAGTTGGCTTTATTGCCGTATCCAACAAAAATGGCATTTGCACATAGCGAATCGCTTCCCCTAGAGGGCAATGTGGTGTAATCGATACCGTAGGTTAAACGTTTTCCGTCTATCATCAGGTGAGTATTCTCGAAACGCTTTTGCGAAGGTTTTTCGATAGTGAAAAACTGGTACCCCTTATTACCAATCAGCTTAAGGTTGTAGGTGTTAAACTGGTCCTTAATGTATTTTGCCGCAATTTTGTCGTAAGTTGTTCCAGGGTATCGACCTTGAAGGCTATCGGAGGCCAAAATACTAAGGTGATATAGGAGTTCGTTAGAGGTAATCTCTTTACTGGACGGTAGTTGCTGTGAATATGTTGATAACGAAACTATTATCGATAGTAGGAGTGATGCGAGTTTCTTCATTATAAAATTGTTTTGTCTGTCTATTAACAATTAAACATCAAATATAGCTATTTATGGCAAGCTTTTTTTTTATATCATTGCTAACAATTTTGGTACCGTTTTTTTGATTATTTATAACAGTTTAGTTTAAAGTAATGGCTGAAAAAAAATTCTCGGAGCGCAAATTAATCCTCTTTACAGTTGGACTATTGATTGTTGCAGGCCTTATTAGGTTGGTTAACTACAAGGTTGGTTTGGTGTTTTTCTATCTATCATTTATACCATTTGTATGGCATAGGGTACGGTTCTACTTAAGAAATAAAACCAACCTGAGCAGTGTAGATAAATACCGAAAAATTACCCTGATAGTCATGCTTGCAACCATTGTGATGAATATTATTGGCTTGCAGGATATTGAGTTTTTCCTTCTTTTCATACTGGCTATTGATTACTTGATTATTGTGAATAGCAAAAACACTACGGTAGTTAATGACAAGTAAAGCGAGCCATACTCTATCGCCAATTTGGCAAAAAGCCGTTGTTGTTGGAACATTCTGGGGTTCATTGGAGATTATTTTGGGTAGCGTTTTGCATAATCTTATGCTACCGTTAATTGCTGGCACTCTACTCTCTTTTGCTGGGGTTATGATTATGACAGCAATATCGATAAAGGAGCCACAGCGTGGCTTGTACTGGCGTGCAGCACTGGTTTGTGCAATGCTTAAATCGGTATCGCCAAGTGCTGTTATAATAACACCGATGATAGGGATAATGCTTGAGGGCGTTTTTATGGAGTTGGGAGTTTTGCTCCTTGGTGCAAATTTATGGGGCTTGATGCTTGGTGGTGGATTAGCTGTACTTACTGTCCCAGTTTTCAAAATTACCCGATTGTTTATGATGTATGGCTCCAGTATTTACGATTTGTACCTATCGGTTTTCAAGATTAGTGCCGACAATGTTAGTCCAACTCCAAATTACTGGCCAGTAATAGGCGTGGGTGGCTTGTATCTTCTTTTTGGTTTTTTAGCGGTTACGTTGGGCTACTCAATTGGTCGTAAAATTAAGCGAACCGAATGGAGTATAGGTGATATGGATAGTGTAAAATTTGTTCCAAAACCCGATAAATCTATTCTTCCTGTGGTATATTTCACAATTCATCTTGCTTTTTTAGTGCTATTCTTAACTTTCACCTCAAAATTGCCTACTTACGCATCGTTGATTATTGCCTCTGTATATATTGGTTTTACAATGCTTTTTTACCCACGGGCACGTTTTCCGTTCAAGAAATTAGGGCTTACAATTCCTATTATTCTATTCTCATTTGTTGTTCCAATTATCAGCGTTGGCTCTTTATCAGACTTAACCTGGGTTGAGAGTGGTGCAAGAATAATGATGCGAGCATTTTTGGTGGTAGCTTCGTTTGCGGCAATTGGGACAGAACTTGGTAAGCCAAGCATCAAGGGTTTCTTTGCTGGAGGGATTTTTCAGCCTGCCTATATGGCAACTTCGCTGGCATTTAACTCGTTGCCCGAGTATATGGGCAGGATTAAAGGTTTTGAGTTGAGGGGAGGAAATCCTGTAAGTCAAATTCGAAATTTAGTGAACGACACACTTACACCTGTAAATCACTCAAAAACAGAATATCCATTTATATTGATTGTCGGCGAAAGGGGCGAAGGAAAAACAACCTTTGTGCAGAATTTTGTAAGTGCTTTAAATGAGAAGAAGATTGATTTTACAGGTTTTTATGCACTAGGGCAGGGTGAAAAGACTCTGCGTACAGGCTACGAATTGGTTCTTTTGCCAGAGAAAAGGATAATGCAACTCTCAACCCGAATTGCAGAGTGCGGAACTCCTCAAAAATCGTTCGATTTTAATGCTGATGCAATACGTGAAGGAGAAAAAAAAATGCTGCAAGCAAAAGGGGGAGAGGTAATTGTTATTGATGAAATTGGACGAATGGAGCTGGAGGGTGAAGTCTGGGCTAATGCTTTTTCGACAGTTGTTGAAAGAGGTAAAAATCCTGTGATTGTAACTGTTCGTAGAGTAAATGTAGAAAATGTAGTTCAGAAGTGGAATATCAAAAACCCAATTGTTGTTGATATTAATGACGGTAAAGTAGAATCAGTGATTAATATACTGAACGTTTGAGCATTAATTCATTGCTTATAGAACCCTGTTAATAATTTGTTAACCAAATTTCGAAAAAGGTGATTCCAAAATTTTGGTGGTTCTCAAAAATCCAATAATTTTGCACAAACCTAATACGATGATTTACCTACTGCTTTGTATTCTTTCGTCAGCTGCTGTTCTGGTAACATTTAAATTTTCAGAACGCTTTAAGGTAAATACATTTAGCGCAATTCTTGTTAATTATATCACCGCCTGCTTAGCAGGTTTTTTTTTGGCCAACGGTGAGGTAAAACCCCTGTTTAACCTGAATATTGGTACTGTAGTTTTTATGCTGATACTGGGAGCTATGTTCATCTCAGTGTTCAGGCTAATAGGATTAAGCACGCAGCGTGCCGGAGTTGCTGTTACATCGGTTGCTGCAAAAATGTCTGTAATTCTCCCAATTCTGTTCTCGGTTTGGATTGATGCAAACGATTCTCTAAATACCATAAAAATAATTGGAATTGTACTGGCTTTAGTTTCAGTTCTGCTCACAACTTATAAGAAGGAGAAATTAACCCACGGAAGAGCTGGATTATACTTGCCATTAATAATATTTATTGGAATTGGAATAATCGATTCGTCGGTTAAGTATGCCCAAACTACCTTTGTTACCAATGAGTTGAATCCTATATTTAACTCGGCAGTTTTTGCCATTGCAGGAACTATTGGTTTAGCAGTTTTGCCCTTCAATAAGCCTGCAGCAAACAATTTGAAGCATATTAAAACCTGGATACTTGGCGTTGTTTTGGGCTTGGTTAATTTTGGCTCAATGTACTTTATGATTGCAGCGCTTAACCATACCGATGCGCTTACGGGCAAACAGATGCAGGGTTCAATTCTGTTTGGAATAAACAATATTGGTGTTGTTGTGGCCAGTGTTTTTCTCGGTTTGATGTTGTTTAGGGAGCGTCCAACCCGCACAAATTGGGCAGGAATTTTACTCTCGGTGGTGTCAATTGTAATACTTGCGTATAGTTAATGGTGGCCGAGGATACATATCGCACAATTGAGGGAACTTCTACAGGGATTTACCGCGAGAAGGGCAGTAAGTTTATTGCTATTGCTCGACCAGTTTGTACCGAGGATGAAATTAAGTCAATTGTTGAGGATTTGCGAAAGGAATACTACGATGCCCGTCATCATTGTTACGCATACATATTGGGGGCGAAAGGCGAGAAGTGGAGAGTGAACGATGATGGAGAACCTTCCGGTACTGCTGGCAAGCCAATTCACGGTCAACTTTTGAGTTTCAACGTTACCAATGTTTTGGTGGTTGTTGTGCGTTACTTTGGTGGAACAAAGCTTGGAGTATCGGGGTTGATTAATGCCTATAAATCGGCAACCCAGGATGCATTGCAGAATGCTAAGATTATCACCAAAACTGTGGATGATATTTTCAATATCAACTTCAGCTACCTTGTAATGAATGATATAATGAGACTTGTTAAGGATTTGAATATCGATATAAATGAGCAACAGTTCGATAATAGTTGCCGAATTAAGGTGACTATTCGAAAGAGTTTAAGCGATGAGTTTATTTCGAGAGTTGAAAAGATTGAGTCAGTAAACGTGGAATATTTGTCAACAGTATAGAATAGTTAGCCCCGATTGTCGTCGGGGCTTTTTTTTGATAATAACCGAAATAAATTTTTAAACAGTTAATTATAAAACTCAATGCAAATGAAAAACAGAAGTTTGGTTTCAATCAACGACCTGAGCAAGGAGGAAATCTTCAAAGTGCTCGATTTGGCCGAGGAGTTTGAGAAAAATCCCTCACAAAAGATTATGGACGGCAAAGTGGTTGCCACCTTATTCTTTGAACCTTCAACCAGAACCCGTTTGAGTTTCGAAAGTGCTGTGAATAGACTAGGCGGACGAGTAATTGGTTTCTCTGAGGCATCCTCCACTAGTGTTTCAAAAGGCGAGAGTTTGAAGGATACTATCCTTACAGTGGCTAACTACTCCGATTTAATTGTAATGCGTCACCCTGTTGAGGGTAGTGCACGCTTTGCGAGTGAAGTTTCTCCAGTGCCAATTATCAATGCAGGCGATGGTGCAAACCAGCATCCAACCCAAACAATGCTCGATCTCTACTCAATTCGCAAAACCCAGGGTACACTTAACAATCAAAAGATTGTAATGGTGGGCGATTTGAAGTATGGTCGTACTGTTCACTCCTTACTTATGGCGATGTCGCAGTTCAACGCTTCATTCGTGTTTATTGCTCCAAAGGAGCTTCAAATGCCGCAAGAGTATAAGATGTTCTTGAAGGATGCAGGTTTGAAATTCGAAGAGCATACAGATTTGGCTGAGAATATTAAGGATGCAGATATTGTTTATATGACCCGTGTACAAAAGGAGCGTTTCTCTGACCCAATGGATTACGAGAAGGTTAAGAATGCATACATTCTTCGCAACCATATGCTTGAAGGAACTAAAGAGAATATGCGTGTACTGCATCCGCTTCCACGCGTAAACGAGATTAATATTGATGTTGATGACAGTAACAAAGCATACTACTTTACTCAGGCGCTTAACGGTGTTTACGCACGTATGGCGATTATGGCATCAATACTTGGTTTGAAGTAAAATATTAAAAGATAACAGCTATGAACGATAAAAAACATTTAAGCGTTAGCGCCATTCAGAATGGAACTGTGATTGACCATATACCTGCTCAAAATCTTTTCAAGGTTATATCGATATTGGGCTTAGATAAAATACCCAACCTTATCACATTTGGAACTAACCTTGAGAGCAAGCAGTTGGGACGAAAGGCCATTGTTAAAATTGCCGATAAGTACTTTGAGCGCGAGGAGATTAACCGAATTGCAATTGTTGCTCCACACGCCAAGTTGAATATCATTAAGGAATACGTGGTGGTGGAAAAAATGCTTGTTGAGGTTCCCGATGAAATTAAGGGTATTGTTAAATGCGTGAATCCTAAGTGTATTACCAACTTCGAGAATGTAACTCCTAAGTTTAAGGTGGCCGACAAAAAGAGTGTAGCGCTAAAGTGCCACTACTGCGAGAAAATTACCGACCAGGAGCATATGGAGTATAGGTAGTTGGAAGATATCTTCTACTAATAGCAATAAGAAAGCCCAGATAAATGAAGTGACCCCAAAAAGTTGGACGGATTAATATTAATTTATAATGGAATGG